>Ga0187833_10000860_pt1 | contig 35594 bp, 27 predicted proteins | sample ETNtaG_37_FD_167968 | JGI IMG/M metagenome (GOLD analysis project Ga0187833, IMG submission 167968) | Marine microbial and viral communities from oxygen minimum zone, Eastern Pacific Ocean - ETNP2014_SV_400_PacBio MetaG (Illumina Assembly) | ecosystem: Environmental > Aquatic > Marine > Hypoxic...
GTGGTCTAATGAGTAATCTGTTTCGCGTGGTAGCTTCGGAAATTATCGCTGAGGAAAACAGGTCTCACGCATGACACTACTCTTGTCGTCTGGAATCCTCGGTTGTGAAGGGACAAAGGAACTTGTCACCTCATCCTGCTTCTGATAACTTAGTGTGCACTAACTAATATAGAATTTCAGATCATGAGTGAATTACTGGTTAAGAGCTGGGTAGAGGACGATATAGCAGTGATTCAGCTTGATCGTCCTAAAGCAAATGCCATCACCTACGAAGTCGCGTGCCAGTTGGAGACGTGCCTTGAGGAGATATTTTCAAGTCAGGCGAAGGCCATAGTGGCGACCGGTAATGGAAACTTCTTTTCCGGAGGGCTTGATCTGAGGGAGGTGCCAGAATATTCGGCGAAAGAGCAGCATGACTTTCTTCAGGTGATCAATAGAGTCATCACAAGGCTCTACTGCTGTCCAGTACCTCTGATTGGCGCGGTCAATGGGCACGCCATAGCTGCAGGTTTCATTTTTGCACTAACAGCAGATTATCGTATTGGGCCTGAAACTGATGCACTCTTTGGCCTCACGGAGGCAAGAGTCGGTATTCCCTTTCCTGCCGCTGCCATGGAAATTCTCAAAGCTGAACTTTCGCCCTCCGACGTTCGTTACTCTACCTTGTCCGCACTCAATTATGGACCCGCCGATGCCTTAAGAAGAGGCGTGTTTGATGAACTTGCGGCAAACGCTGATGTCCTGGCCCGGGGTCTGGAAGTCGCAAGGGATCATGCCAGCATGCCGGCCGATGCTTATTGTCGCATCAAAACACAGGTTCGAGGGGAAGCCATGGAAAAACTGCATCGCCTTAATCAGGAAGAATCCGACCCAATGCTTGATGCCTGGATCAGCCCCGATGCCTCATCTGCTTCGAGTGCGGTACTTGATGGTCACTAGGAGACTCCGTGCGCCTGAAAGGCGCAAACAAATCTTAAAATGTGCAACGCAGGTATTTGCCCGATCAAATTTCAGGTCAGCAACCACCAAGCAGATTGCAGTGGAACTTGGAATTTCAGAAGCAGCTATTTTTAATCACTTCCCAACCAAGAGGGACATTTTCCTTGCCATCCTGGATCACGTGAATGCACAGATTCTGTTGAGATGGGAAGAACAGATCGCGGCGAGTGAAGATGCGGCAACCAAGCTCCGCGAGATTGGGATCGGCTATTTCCGGTCGATGAAGGAACACCCCGATGAGCTGAAGGTTCAGTTTCAAGCGGTTGCGGAGATCGATGACCCAGCCATTGCGTCACGGCTTAAGGAACATCACCAGTGTTACCTTGATTCGGTAGAGAGACTAATTTTACAGGGGATAAAGGTTGGTGAGTTTCCACCGGAAACGCAGGCACTTTCGATCGCCTATATCTTTGATTCCCTGGGGGTCTTCTCTAACCTGATGAACCTCTTGGATGTGGAACAGTTTGATGTCCCTGAAGCCAACCGAATTATGGACCACCTGCTGTCACCCCTGATCCAGTAGAGGTTATTCCTGATCACTTTCAAGATAAGCGCCTGGTCTTTGCTTCCTATTCAGATTCCGCCTGATCCGCCGGCGGTTTGCTCAATACTTTTTACCCGAAAACATGGCTGATACCAGGTTACTGCCCGTGCGCAATTCCGACATCGAGCCGATGTAAGTTAGTATTCTAGGCGGGTGTGGAATAGGCTTGCCTAAATCAGGCATATGGGTGAAGTCTTCACAAACAATGAGCGTGACGGGCGGGGACTAACAATATGAAACGGATGCAAACAGCATACATTGCGGGTGGCGGCCTGGTTGAACGGAGATCATTGTTGCTTGGCGGTATTTCTTTTCTCGCTGCAAGCTCGATCAATCAGGCTGTGTCAGCCAGCGAAGGTAATAAAATAATTGGTGATGACTTTCCTGCCTGGTCCAGGACCCTGGGCGGTGGTGATAGCGCCTATGGCCAACCCTCCCGGTATGAACATAAGGTCGGTCGCAAACTGCAACTCCCCGCTGCCCCGGAAAATTCCGGAACAACCGGTTGGTTGACACCTGTGCAGGATATGCGGGGTAGCATTACGCCTAATGGACTTCATTTTGGCAGTCACCATTTTGGCGTTCCGGATATTGATCCTGAAAAGCATGAGCTGCTGATTCATGGGATGGTGGATCGACCACTAAAGTTCAGTGTCGAGAATCTACTGCGTTATTCGATGATCTCCAGTATCAGGTTCCTGGAATGCTCCGGTAATACTGCAATAAATGGCCTGGCACCTTTTTCCGGCGACGAATCCTGTCAGGACCTGTATGGATTAGTGTCCTGTGCCCAATGGGTGGGCATCAGGGTTGCAGACCTATTGGGTGAGGCTGGCCTGAAAAACGGATCAGCGTGGGTCATTGCTGAAGGTGCTGACAGCGGTTCACATTCCAGGAGTATTCCCCTGGCGAAATTAATGGACGATAGCATTATCGCCTTCTACCAGAACGGTGAGCGGCTTAGGGCGGAGCAGGGCTACCCCATGAGGCTGCTATTGCCTGGGTGGGAAGGAAATACGAATGTGAAGTACCTTCATCGTTTAGAAGTAACTGACAGGCCGGCATACACGGGTCACGAATCCGGGCTGTACGCCGAACACCTGACTAACGATAAAATGGAGGGGTTTTCATTTACCATGGATGTCAAGTCTGTCATAACGCATCCATCTGCAGGCCAGTTATTGGAAGAAAAAGGGTTTATGAAATTTCTGGTCTGGCATGGTCAGGTTACGGCAAGATATCGAAAGTGGAAGTTTCGGCAGATGAAGGAAAAACCTGGGCGCTTGCGCAACTGCATTTTCCCGTTAGTGACAAAGCACTTACCTATTTTTCCATTCCCTGGCAATGGGATGGAAAATCCACAGTCATCTTAAGCAGGGCCACTGATGAACATGGCAGGATCCAGCCGGAGCGCAAGGTATGGAAGCAAAAGTATGCGAGCCCCACTTTTAACCACTATAACGCGATTCAAACTTGGCGGATTGGTGGCGATGGGAAGGTGACTAATGTATTTGTTTAGACTGCAGAGACGGAGCCTGCTGATGGCCGGTCTTATGGTTTCTTTCACGATTCATGCTGAACAGTTTCCTGTTAACCTGGGAACACTGCTCACGGAAGAAGAAATCACGCGTGCAAATATCACCATCTATCCGGATGGACAAAATTTACCCAACGGGCAGGGTTCAGTCCTTGAGGGCAGAAAACTCTATAACGATCAATGCGCATTCTGCCATGGTGAAAGTGGCACTGAAGGGCCTGCCCATCGTTTGGCTGGTTCTATAGGGCTATTCAGTATCTGGGACCCGCTTCGCATCAAAAGAATCATGGAGGTAAACGGTCTGCTTGTTATGTCGACTGGGCAACAATGGCCCTATGCGACCACTATCTTTGACTTTGTGAGGAGAGCGATGCCTCATCCAACTGCTAAGAGCTTGAGCAACAACCAGGTGTATGCGATTACGGGTTACATTCTCTACCTAAATGATCTCGTTGGTGAACAGGATTTGATTGACAAGAACAATTTGCCGCAAATTGAAATGCCGGCATTCAAACGGTTTGTGCATGCCCAATGAAATGGCAATTCATGTGAATACATACTCTAGGTTAAGGAACAATTAATGCGAGCAGAAGTTGCAATCGTTGGATGCGGGCGTACACCTTACAGCCGGGCTAAACCGGGTGAACCTGCATACACGGTTGATGAATACATTGCCTGGGCGGCTGAACTGGCGCTTCAGGAAGCAGGTATGTCCAAGGATGATTTCGATGAACAGGGGCTGGGTGTTGCCCATGCCGAGGCGGCCCATACGGTCAACTGGTCCGCTGCCACTGCTGAGAACCTGGGTTTCAGTCCTCAGATAGTGCTGCGCGCTGATCAGGGGGGAGCGTCTGCTGCTGCTATGCTTGTGCGTGCTGCTGCGATGATCAGTGCCGGTGTTCTTGACCGGGTCCTGGTAGTTGGAGCGGATACACCTTTGAGCATTCCATCAGTTGCGCCGGGTCTTCCCCTGTCACCGGAGCGTACCCGAGGGATCTACTGGGATTTTCAGGGACCGTTTGGAGTCATGGGTGCCAGCGCACAATTTGCCCTGGTACTTCAGCGTTACATGCATCAATTTGACGTCACTCCGGAACAACTGGGCAAGATAGCTGTCACCTGCCGCTACCATGCGTCACTTCACCCGGGTGCTATTTACCGCAAGCCATTTACTATTGATGACTATCTTGAGTCGCGACTGCTATCTGATCCTATTCGACTGTTTGATTGTGTACCCATCGTCAACGGTGGTCTGGCCTATATTGTGACGTCAGCAGAGACGGCGCGAGCGATAACCGATCGACCTGTGTACCTGCTTGGGTTTGGGGAGGCGAACAATTATTACCATGGTTCGCGTTCCCTGCCGGACATTACTACCACAGGCTTTGCCCGGGCTGCGCCCGCGGCGATGACCATGGCTGGCGTGCAGCATCAGGACATTGATTTTCTGCAGCCCTATGATGATTACCCTTTCATTTCAATGATGACTATCGAGGACCATGGCTTTTGTGGAAAGGGTTCAGGAAGCCGGTTTGTAGAGGAGCATGATTTGCGTTTCGACGGTGACTTTCCCTTATCGACCGATGGAGGACAGCTTTCCGGGGGACAACCAGGTGGAGCCATTGGAGGATTTATGCCATTGGTGGAGGCGGTTTCACAACTTCGCGATGAGGCGGGAGACCGGCAGGTAACAAATGCGAACATAGGCGCTGCATGTGGCTTCGGTGGTATCCCCTATGGCCGTCCCGGACGAAGTTGCGTGTCCCTGATTTTTGGAAAGGAGGGTTAGCCCAATGAGCGAACCTACATTGAACAAGCCAATACCAGAAATCACTGATATGACACGACCATTCTGGGAAGCCGCCAAACGTCAGCAACTGTTGCTACAAAAATGTCAGCATTGCAACACATTCAATTTTCTTCCAAAACCCTGGTGTATTGAGTGCGGCAGCAGGGAGCTCGTCTGGACTGAGGCTAAACCCTTTGGCACTGTTTACTCCTTCACTGTTTCCCGCTCCGTGGCGATGAATTTTCCAGGCTGGAAGGATGATCTTCCGGTAATCATGTGCCTGATTGATCTGGATGATGGTGCGCGTATGTATGCTCAGGTTACTGGTTGTAGTACCGAAGAAGTAAGTATCGGTATGCGCGTGAAGGTCTATTTTGAAGACATCAGTGACGCGCTGGCCATACCAAAATTTTCACCCGTCTAGATGACCCAGTGAAATCGCCAGCGCAAACTGACTGCCATAGTAAAGGGGTAGCCCCACCAGAGGGTTGATGAAGGAACGGGTTACAAACTGTTCCCTGACAACAAAAATATCAGAAACGAAAAAGCCGATGGCACCGCCAAGCAGCAGCAGTCGACCGGTTGGTATCAGCTGTTCATTGGACGCCACAGTGAAAGCTGCGAGCACCATTAATGAAATAACGATCATGTAGGACAGAACGGGTACTCTCATTCCGTCAATATGGCGCCATAACCAGGTCAGGACTGCAGCATTTACCAGTAGTATTCCCCCTGCGGCAATGCCATGGAATAGGTTTGGTGAGGCGATTTGATAAAAAGCCGCGACATATAACAGGTGGCCAGTAAGAAACGATATTAGGCCAGCCATGAACATTTTTTTGTTGTCAGGGATCAGGCATACATCGCCGGCAAAACACAGAACCAGACCAGAAACCATAAACAGGTGAAATTCTGTCCATACGGTTGTTTGCGTAAACGCGACGAGAATGAACATCAAAGACAGGGTTGGTTTCGTGCACCATTCGCCCATTCTCGAGTTGCCGTATTTGACAACCAGCAGCGCAAGCAGCAGGAGAATGGATATTGAATAGATGGTAATAAGGATCATGCCTACCCGACTTCCGGAAGTAGGAACAGATTATAGCTGTTCATTGGCTCACGAGACCCTGGAGGCTCTAATCTGCCTTTTTTCTTGCTGCCTGTCTGTATTCACAGGTGACACACCGTCGCATACCTTCACGCATGCTATTGTTCTCGGCCTGGAGTTTTTGCCGTTCCGCTTGCAGCTGTTCGATTTCTTTCCGCTGAACTGAAAGAAGCTTTCCCTGTGAGAAGAAATCACGAAACCTGATCATGGCGAACTGGTCAGGGTTTCCAGCTCATACGAATGGTGCAGGATGTCTCTGGCAGGTGTGGTTCAAAATCCATGTGGAGTCCACCCCCCTCTCCGTTGAACATTGCCTCAAAGGGACCCTTGCATACCATTTGGCATCCTTCAGCTGGCAGCTGTTCGGGATTAGGCAGACTTTCAGCTTTAGCACAGGTATGCCAGGCACAGTCGGGCACATACATTGTCATCTTGCCGTTACTCTTATCGGTTTCGATTATCTCAGCCGGGCCGGTGAGGAATCCTGCAGGATTAAACATATCGAACATCAGCTTCTCCCAACGGCTTGGTTCAGCCCCCGGAGGAGAGGTTTCCCCCTTGTTCTTGTCTGACATTGACTTCATCATTTCGATAAAATCAGCAGACGTCTCTTCTGAGGTAGAGACACAGGTGCCAATAATGATCTCCTCATACTGCTCCTGGGAGTAGAACTTCCGTAACTCCAGGAGCGCCCACTCTACTTCTCGAACGAGATTGCCGTAGCGCTTGCGCCATTTCTCTCTTGGTGAATTTGTCCAGTGAACCACTTCTCGGCGTGATCGAATTTCCTTGTATGCAGGATCAATTTTATCCTTATCGCCGGAGAGCCTTAGAATTGGCAGCAGGCTGTGAGTGACTATCGGCATAGCCTTTTTGACCAGCATGGAATTTGACATCCACATATCGATCCATGCCTGTGGGCCCCATTCATATATAAATCCGCTTTTTCTGGGTGCCTTGCTCACCGTCTGGGAAAGCTCATCAATAGCCATTTCATGATCATTCATCGTTGTTTGACCTGCTTTAAGTGCCTTGTGGATGCAGTCAGAATAGACGCTTAACCGGCTGCAAATCAACACTAATGTGGTCTCGGCCAGGGTCATATGTAGCAGGCTGGATTTTATCTACATTCTCTCAAAGTGCTAGACTAAGTTGGTGAGCATCAACCTGGCAATTCTAGCCACGGGAGACGAGGGCAATGACTGCAACCATTGACGAGTTTGGAACGGGCTGGCAAAAGTGGAACCCACAAGCCTGGGTGGACTTTCTTACGGTCAAGATCATGCTGATGAAGGTAGGAGATGTTATTCCAAAAACGTATATGCCTATCCTTCGTCTCGTTTCTGAAGATGCAAACAAAGCAGATGAGGGGTATTGCCAGCTGCTTTCCGCCCGCGAGCCGGTTTACTTCTTTGACTCCCCTCGTGACAAGTGGCGAAAACTGTATGGCTCTTACGTTAGGGAGCTGGATTGGGTATTTGGAGAATTGAGTAATCATTTTCCGCACGAACAGTATCAGGAGCTGGTAATCGATATTCTGGCCAGGTCAATTCGAGATGGCATGGGCTCCCTGTTGCCCAGCGCTGAAAAAATGACACGAAAAAAGGATATGCGCATCAATGAGGAGTCTTCGAAGAGAAAGAACCTTACAGGCAAGTTTGTGGAAAAGCTCGCCTCTTTTCTGTCCAGGCATATTAGCCCGGTAAACGGCATTGTTGGTCCTGTGGAACAAAAGTCGATCCCAGGGGGCATGGAAATTTACATTCCTCACTGCTGGATGCATGCAGCTCCCTGTGATGGTCGTACCCAGGATCGAGCCTGTGTTGAAGGCTGCAAGGGCGCTTTTGAGGCGATCTTCACTGATGAGACGCCCGTGGCGATGTACTTCGAGCCTCACCTGCCTGAGTTTTCCTGCACCCTGACCGTAAAAGCCAGCTAGGGCTGACTTTTAAGACCCTCTTGGGGAAAAGCTAAGCGCGATTTGAAACCTGCGTGTCCCCGGCTTGAGTATCAATTAGCTGATGCCCAGTCTGGCAGATCAGATTCCTGAAGGATGTCATCAGCCCTGCCCTATTGGCGAATGCGATATCGTCTGGAGCTTTCGGGCCGTCGCAAACATAGCTCAACTTGAGGTTGTGACGGATTATACTGGATAAAAAGGGTCCGAATGTGGAAGCCTCATCTATCTTGGTAACGATCGCACCCTGTAGCGGTACTCGCCGTAGTGAGGTAATCACTTCTTCGCTTTGAACCAGTTCAGAAGTTGCGGAAACGACCAGGTAGTAGGCGATCCCTTCGTTGATATCAGAAGATGCCTGCATGTCCTCAGCGAGTCGGATTCCCCGCTGGTTAGTTCCTACGGTGTCGATAAGAACAAGCTCGTAGTCCTGAAACTCCTGGATCTTCTGTGTCAGTGAATCAGCGTCTGTTGCCCTGGCAAGTGGAATATTGTGCTCTTCTGCGAAATTGATAAGGAGTTCAGCGCCACCAACGGGAACCGTATCTGTTGAGATAAGGGCGACCTTGCCTGGTCCATGGCGTAATGAGTATTGCCCTGCCAGTTTTGCGGCCGATGTCGTTTTCCCGACGCCAGCAGAACCAACCAAATAGACGATACCACCGTTACTAATAATTTCATCGTTTGCAATATGGAGTAGTGATCCAAGCACCTGGAGGAGTGGTCGCCAGTCTGGAACTTCCGTGATCGTCTTTGGTATTCGCTTGTTGAAAGAGCGCATTACGTCAGCCGAAAGCCCAAGAGCAGAAATCTTCTTTTCCGTATCCTTCAAAGGATTTAGCGTTTTACTTTCTTCATTGCTGAGAAAATCTGATTCGTTGTCTTCCTTCTCCCGTGTATCAGACAGTATTTTTGTGAGGGATAACAGCGATGTAGGGAGCTTCTTCTCCACTTCCTCAACTGCTGGAGCTGGGTCGCTGGACCTGACTTCCTGTTGCATTCTAAGGTCATGTAAGAGGGACAGCTCTTCTCTGAGAGATGCCTGCAGCTCTCCGTTTTCTGCTTGCATCTTCTCTCCGTAAGCCCTGAGCTCTGCGACCTGTTGCTCCAGCGATTGCTGTAGCTCCTGGTGTTCCCGCCGCATATGCAACCTGGCTGCCTTCTCTTGAGCGTCATTCTCTTGTCGCGAATATCGTTGTTGTTCCGTGAAAGTACTTAGGTTTGAGAGCTGCTGTTGAAGTGATTGCTGTAGTTCGCTATTTTCCTGCTGTATCTTTGATCTGGCTGCCTTCTCTTTGGCGTCTATCTCTCGTCGCGAATCTCGTTGTTGTTCCGTGAAAGTACTTAGGCTTGAGAGTTGTTGCTGAAGTGATTGCTGTAGTTCGCTATTTTCCTGCTGTATCTTCAGCCTGGCTGCATTATCATCTATATTGATCTGATCGCGTGCATCTCTCTGCCGGCCAAGCTGTACCAATTCAGATCGGAGGGATCTATGCATTTTGGTCAGTTCTGTTTGCAATTCGGTAGTTGCTGAATCCTTCAACCGATCGCTTGCTTCCTGTTCAGATCGATATTCATTGAAGCTGTTTAATTCATTTTCCAAGTTCTCTTGCAACTCACCGAGGCGGGATTGCAAGTGAATCGTTCGTGGGTCAGACTCAGCATCCAGAGTTTCGCGGCGGTCTCGATACTCAGTTAACTGGGCGAGTTCATCGGTAAGAGACATCTGTAGGTCAACCACATTTTCCTGAAGTTGAACCAGGCCATTTTGCAATGATTTAGTCACGGGGTCAGAGGCTGCATCGAATTGTTCCCGGTACTGACGGTATTCGCCCATATATTCAATTTCGCTGGCGAAGGTAGATCGCAACTCTCGTAAACTTTGCAGAAGCTCTTTTGTCGCCGGATCACTCTCAGCATGGAATTCCTGCAGCTGAGTCCGGTGGTCGTGCATGATTTCCAGTTCATCATTGAGAGATCGCTGGAACTGATCAAGGTTTTTGTGCAGTTCTCGGGTCAGTGGTTCTGTTTCCGCATCAAATGATTTTCTCTCAGCACGGTTGTCCGCGAGTTGTGAAAGCTCGATTTTGAGTGCGCTTTGAAGATCACTCAACTCACTTTGTAGTGCATTGGTGATAGGGTCTGACTCTTCATCAACCAGTGCGCGTTTCTCCCGATAATCCGACAATTCGGACATCTCATGTTTGAGGGATTTTTGCAGGGCGTTGAGTTGGTCGTGGAGGCGCTCGGTTTTGGGGTTGGGGAGTGCATCCTCCTGTTCACGATCTTTTCGGTATTGCTCCAGTTGTTCCAGCTCCCTTCGGAGTGACTTGCGCAGAATGAATAGCTCGCCTTGTAGATCTTCAGGAAGAAGGTCTACTCCCGATTCGATTTCGCCAATCGCTTTTCTATATTCTGTAAGGTATTCAAGTTCTTTTGCCAGCGAAGTCTGCAGGTCTCTGATTTCAGACGCTGCTACTTCCTCATCCGGAGGACGCACTTGCGTGTCAGTGGCAGCTTCGCCAGCGACGCAGGTCTCTTCAGCGGCGCAGACTGTTTTTTCAGTACTGATTTCTTCATCAGCACTCAGCGCTGATGATTCTGACGAGGAGTCTTGGGTTCCACCGTTCACCCAGGGCTGATCGGGCCCTGTAGAAGCGACGATCTCGAACCGGCCATTGGATTCGAACATATCAAGAACGAACATGTCCGCTCCCATGGCCAGTCGGGCTTCTTCGAGACCCTGCTTCTTGTCCTCGGCATAAAATCGGCGAATTTCCACTTGCAATACTCACTTATTAAGGCGTGTTAGTTACCTGGAGCAAGATTCGTTCCAATATGTGCAGAGCTCCATGAAATGCCGCAATGGCACGCCAGAGCTGAGTTTTAGGAATGCATCTGTGTATTTGTAATATTTTCCCTTCGTCAGATAATTGACGTGGATATGGCGCCTGGACCTGGGCCGTGGATTTTATCGTGGATTTTAGAGACAATACTGCCCCGCAGATTCACGCATGAATAACCAGTCATCAGAGAATCAAGTGCCGTGAATACACAGTTTCTAGGCAGGCCCTTATCAGGCCCTTTCACTATTCCCTCTGGAATCGTGTCGACGGCAGTGCCCGTGATCCAGTACATTTTTGACCAGATTCCTGAAATAGGTGTGGTGACGACCAAGAGTATCGGGCCAGTGCCGAGGCAGGGTAACCTGGAGCCCATAATGAGCCAGTATGCTCCCGGTTGCTATGTGAACGCCGTTGGGCTTACTAATCCCGGCGCCCAGAAATCTGCTGAGTTGCTCGCCACCCTGCAGGTACCTTCAGGCAGGTTTCTGCTGACCTCAATCTTCGGTGGCAGTGTCGAAGAATTTGTGGAAGTTGCAAAGCTGCTGGCAGATTGTTCCGATGGTCTGGAACTCAATCTGTCCTGCCCGCACGCCAGTGGCCTTGGCATGGCCATGGGACAGGATCCCGTTCTGGTTAGGGAGATTACTGCTGCTGTCAAAAATGCCGTCAGCATACCGGTCATTCCAAAACTGTCACCCAATGTGCCGAATCTTGGAGAGATCGCATTGGCGGCTGCCCAAGGTGGTGCCGATGCAATCTGCGCCATCAATACGGTAGGTCCCGGTTATCACAGCTCACATGCCCACCCGGTCCTTAGCAATACCTATGGTGGCATTTCCGGGAAGGGGATATTGCCCATTGGACTCAAGTGTGTAAAAGAGATTGCTGAAGTTGTTGATCTGCCAATTATAGGCTGTGGCGGCATTAGCAGCGCGGACGACGTGCGAGCATACAGAGATTCCGGTGCTTCAATTTTTGGTGTGGGGTCAGCGCTTACGGGGCTGACAAGCGAGCAGATGAAAGGCTATTTTGCTGCCCTTGGAAGCGATCTTAGTGGTGATCAAAACGATGCCCAATCCTATATCCGATACGACGTGGATATGTCGTTTACTCCCTATAACCTGGTTGAAAATGACCCGGTCAGTGATGACATATCCATGCTGACATTTGACATGGACATTGATATCCGTGCTGGTGAATTCGTTTTCCTCTGGATTCCCGGACTTGGGGAGAAGCCATTTTCAGTTCTGAGTAATGACCCGATGAAACTCGTGGTCATCAATGTTGGTCGCTTCACCAGTGAACTGGTGAAACTTGAACCTGGCGCTACCATCTATGTGAGAGGACCATATGGCATTCCCGTTAAGCCCCCTCATGGAAGCAGGGCCATAGCGGTGAGCGGTGGCACCGGATTGGCCGCGGTTTACCAGATTGCCCGCGACTATGACAAGGTAGAAATCCTCATGGGGGCTCGCAGCAAAGATCGATTGTATTTTCAGGATGAATGTGAAGCTTGCTGCGAAGTGTCAGTTGCAACTGACGATGGCAGTGAGGGGTATCATGGGGTCGTAACTGAATTGCTGCGGGAAAAACTCGAAGCTATGACCGAGGATGAGCGCGCTGCTACGGTATTTTACAACTGTGGCCCGAAAGCTATGGTCGATGTGGCGGTTTCGGTGCAGCTGCAATTCTGCAGCTCACAACAGATTTACAGCGCAATCGACTATGTCACCAAGTGCGGTGTCGGCATTTGCGGCGCCTGCCATGCGCCGGATGGCAGACGGCTTTGTGTAGATGGTCCTTTCCTTCAGGCACCGGACACTCCTCGCCTGACCGGTTAGGCCTAAAACCTTAAATACTCTCCGCGGCTTACTTGCTTTCTGATTTAGGTAAGCTGAAAGTAAGAACCGTGAAACCCACAAGTCCTGCCGCCAGTGAACCAACTATAATTCCGAGGCGATCATTAAAAAGTAAATCAACCCCTGTCTGCTCGAAAGCAAGTGAACCAATGAACAGGCTCATGGTAAATCCGATGCCACACAATGCCGAAGTCCCGTACAAGGTTGCCCAGGACATCCCAGAGGGAAGGCGCGTCAGCCTGAGCCTGATAGCGAGCCAGCAGGTTCCGAATACACCAGCCTGTTTTCCAACAAACAGTCCAAGTGCAATTCCTACTGGGACATTGTGGAGTGCTTGCTCCAGATTCACATTTGTCAGGTTCACCCCGGCGTTGGCGAAAGCAAAAATTGGCAAAACAAAATAGGCGACAACGGCATGAAGGTCCTGCTCGAGGGACTTCAAAGGTGAATAGTTCAGATCTGTCTTTGACTTGATGGGGATAAACACCGCAAGAACCACACCCGCTAAAGTTGCGTGGACTCCAGACTTTACAGTGGCGACCCACATCACTATACCGATGAACACGAAGACACTCATTGACTCAGCTTTCAGCCTTTGAAGCAGTATCAAGGTTAGAACACAACACCCCACTACCAGGAGCGCAGCGAATGAAAGCTCCTCGGTATAGAAGAAGGCGATTATCAGGATTGCGCCAAGATCATCGAATATCGCCAGCGAGGTTAAGAAGATCTTAATTGATGTGGGTACTCTTGAACCCAATAATGTGAGCACTCCAAGAGCAAAAGCTATGTCGGTTGCAGCGGGAATCGCCCAACCAGCCATCGCGGCACTATCGTGCCTGTTAAAATATGCGTAGATCAAGGCAGGTACGACCATGCCACCAATGGCCCCAACCCCGGGTAGGATAATATTCCGTCTATCCGAAAGCTCACCTTCAATTAGCTCACGCTTTAGTTCGAGGCCAACAAGGAAAAAGAAGATGGCCATCAGACCATCGTTTATCCAGAGTAGTAGAGGTTTCGCGACCTCCAGGGCGCCGACTCGAATCTCAACTGGTATGTCCATAAAAAGAACATAGTACTCTTGCAGGGGAGTGTTGGCGCATATAGAGGCAAGCACCGCTGCGAATATCAGGAGAATACCGCCCGCAGACTCTAGTTTCAGGAAACTTGCTAGAAACGAATCGTCATTTATAGGGGGTGAAGGCTTTTCTCTTTCATTCATACATTCTTCCTGAAACAAGCGCCCGGCGGAAAATCAATGCGGTCATATAACCATCAGGAGGCTCCACTGAAAAAGACACCGATCACTTTCTAGCTGAGGCTCTAAGGTATCACAACTGGCCAGATTCCAGCTGACTTTGTGGAATAGTGCCACCGGTCGTTTTACACAGTTCGTTGCAGAATTTCAGGAAACATGCTTTATTCTCCCCGGTGGGCTGGGCATCTACAACGCTGGTCAAGGCAGTGGCAGCCTTGTCCGGTTGTGCGAAATACTTGTGCTGGAACTGAAAAGGCAAGCTCATTGTTTGAACGTTACGGTGAACCTGAGAAGGGTACTTCAAAATCGAAAAAGAGGGTAAGAAAAGATGACGATTGTTGATGACGACGAATATCTACACCCCGCACCAGAAGGCACCGAGGGTCTGTGGAGCGACAATCTCTGGTTCTCATTTGTGGACCGCGAGGCTGACATTCATGGCATTAATCACATGCATGTCACTAACAAGGGATATGCCCGGTTCAGTACCAGCCTCGTGATCGACGGCATTCCAATGCCGTGGGCCAACAAGGTGCCCTATCACGATATCGGAAAATTCGATAAGTTATCTGATGGCGGGCGAATGATTTATGAAGTCGTCAAACCCCAGGAAGAGCTAAGGCTGCAGGCAGATAATGAGAAATACGGCTACGACGTGACGTTTAAAGGCCGTTTTCCGGTGTTTGATTATGATGATTGCATTCACGGCAATCCGCTCAAATTTGCTGGTGTTTACGGCGGACACTATGAGCAGGGCCTACACTGTCAGGGAGAATTTGAAGTGCGCGCCGGCCCCAGGCAGGGCAGGCGAGAGATAGATTGCTATTCGCATCGAGATCACTCCTGGTGTGACCGCTTCACCCACGAGTCGCCCTGGGAATTTGAGCAGCCCAAAGACCTGCAAAGTTCACTCGGGCACTTCTGGCCATCGGTTCAGACGGACAACTTCCATCTCAATGCTTTCGGCCTGATGAACCCCAACATCAGAAAATTGAATCCTGATCAGATACCCGTTGGAGGATTCCTGTCTGATAAAAATGGCAGCAGGGCTATTCTGGATGCCGAGTGTCTTGAGTGTCGTCTCGAGTTAGATGGTCGTTCCGCAATGAGTTTCCGCTATAAGTTTACTTTACCCGATGGTGACATTCTTCATGTGAAGACCGGACGAAAATATGCCCAGTCTGTTAATGGACTGATGCGTGCTGAAAATGATGCCGAGTGTTTGCTGGACTGCTATGAAGGTTTCTTTGATTTCGAGGTGGAGGAAACTGGTGAGCGGGGGTATGGCGTGGCCGAGTATGCAATTGTTCCACCATATCCTCGCTGGCGCTACTAGTTGGGGCTGATTGCACCATTTCATAAATGTTAGTTAGTAGGTCTGTATTGACGTATGTAAAGTAATTAATCCAATAGGATTGGAGGGGGCGCCATGAAATTTGGGGTATTGTTCAGGGTCCAGGACCCGCCGGCTGGCGAGAATATTGGTCAGCGTATGCGCGAGACTATTGAAGCTGCAACAGTGGCTGAAGAGGCCGGCTTTGATGGCGTGTTTCTGCCGGAGCACCATATGATGCCTGATGGTTACCTGCCTAACCCGTTTCCCTTGATGGGCGCTATTGCTGCTAGAACCGAGCGCGTACACATTGGCACCACTGTTCATCTGTTGTCCTTCTATAACCCAATACAAACGGCGGAAGCTGCCGCGGTAGTGGATCAAATTGCTGGTGGTCGTGTGCGGCTTGGAGTTGGCCTTGGCAACTTTGAGCCGGAGTTCGAACTCATGGGTCTGGAGAAAAAGGGGCAGGCCAGGCGCTTCGCTGAAGCGATCGAGCTATTACAGTTGGCTTGGAGCGGAGAAGAATTTGACTATGAAGGGGAATTTTACAAATCAAAGGGAAAGGTGGCTCCTGCGCCGCTCGACGCAAAGCTGTGGATTGGAGCCATGTCGGATGTTGGTGTAACAAGGGCCGCAAAATTTGGATGTGCCTGGCCCACTGATCCCATTCACAACATAGCGGTCATAGAAAGGTGGGCTGAACAGTATCGAAATGCCGCACGTGAATATGGCACTGAGTCAGACACTTCGATCGTGCTGCTGCGCGATGCCTGGCTAGCAGATTCTATCCAGGAGGTTGAGGAAGTTTGGTGGCCCCGTGCGCGGGCCGATCACTGGATGTACTTCAAGGATATTCCGCGATTTGTCGCTGACCTGGAGCCCACCCTTGCGAATGTTCACAAGGAAGAAGATTTTACTTTTGCCCAGCACCACATCAATCGTCTGGTTGTTGGGTCGCCAGAGGACTGCATAGCGACTATCAGGTCAATGCAGGAGACATTGGAAATGGACTACCTGATTATGACATTCCGTTTTGCTACGGGACCTGATCATGAAAGCCACCTGGAATGTCTGCGCCGTTTTGGTAAAGAGGTCATTCCTGCTTTCCAGTAGGAGTTGCGGCTATCATGGTAAGCGGAGAATCAGAAGCGAAACAACAGGGGTCTGGTATTCTGCCTAACGGGATGGTTGAGTGGATCGAAACTGCCACCTCAAGCCGCGTTGTCAATGTCGAAGCCGCGGTAGGCGCCGGTGTATCCCGTGAGGGCGCTTACGTTACTCTTGAAGTACAAGGAGAGGTCAAGGAAGCCTATCTGGCATTCGATGTACGTCGAGCAGATGACCCTTCCCGGGCGGATTGGTGCCGAAGGGAAGCCGCGGCTTTGCGACTGGCCGAAGAAAATGGCCTGCGAGCCCCACGTGTTCTTGCCAGCTGGCCAGAACAAAGGGCGATTTTGACCCATCGACTATATGCTGATGCCAGCCTTGAAAATCTGGACACCACTACGCTGAATCAGATCGCTGAAGATTATGTTAGCGAGATCGTTAAGTTACACCGGATATCGGTTGATGATTTGAACATGGATGGTTTTGGTGCACCTGGGCCGGTTGATGCCTGGGCCAGGCAGAGAACCGCATCCCTTCGCATGCGACATGATCTTCATGGTCGAGAAGACCCCTTGTTCCTGCTGGTTTATCAATGGCTGGAGAAGAACCTGCCGAGCGGTGACGACATTCCAACCGTGGTGGTGCACGGTGACGTGGGTGCTGCAAATTTTCTTCATGACGGAAGTAAGCTGGTAGCCGTACTGGATTGGGAGCAGAGTCACTTTGGTGATCCGATGGAAGATTTTGCGATGTTCTCCCTGCGCGGTGCGCTGTTTCCATTTGTACCCCTGCCTCTGCTGATCAAGGCTTATGAGAAAAAGGGCGGGTATCCAATTGATCTTCAACGCATCCGTTATTACCGGACGCTGGTAACATTGGGAAGCCTGAATGATATGCACGGCCAACTGGTGCAGTCGAACGAGCCCTTTGCCGGGAATGTTGGAAAAGTATTTGCCTACTACTTTGGGCTTATGACCCTGATAGTCCAGGGCATGGCAGAAGCAGAGGGTATAGAGCCGGAACCCCTAACCCTGCCTGAAGTTCCAGTGAGGCAATGGGATCGGCTGTATGATCTGGTGCAGGATGAGATCGAGAAAAATATTGCACCACGATGCAGTGACGCCGCTGCCACTGATCGAGCCACATCACTGGTAAAAGTTATGCGCTATTGGCAGGGGCGCGAAAAGTACGGTGCTGCCTTTGATGTAGCGGAAACCAACGATATTAGTGAGGTGCTTGGCGAAACATTTTCATCTTTGCCGGATGCCCGGAGCGCCTTTGCTGAAGCCATCAAGACGGATCGTGTTTCCATGCCAGACGCTATTCGATTATGTTGTCATCGAGTCGCAAGGGAGATGGACGCAGCAAGGCGCGGATTGGGTCCTCTGGCAGACAGTACCTACCCGCCGCTTATCTAAGCCTAATCCCAGTGTAAATTCGGACAAGAAGAAGCCAGGAGAAGACCATGAGCAAACAAGCCGGTATACCACCTTGTCCCTACGGGCCAGAAGACGACATGTTTCATGACTATAGCGATGACGTGTGGGAGACTGAGACTACCTGGTATTCTTTTAATGTCCCCGAGCGCAATCTCGGCGGCTGGCTCTACGGGTTTATCCGACCAAATTTGGGGGTCTGCACTGCAGCGGTTTTTCTCTATGATGAACTGGGGTTCGCGCCCTGGGAGGTTCCCTTTTACGAGCACCAGGTCGTTCAGCCAATTAGGGATGAGCGTGATCTGCGGGATTTTCAGTACCCAACGGGATACTCGATAAAAATGCTAGACCCCCTGATGCGCTACAAGCTTCACTACCAGAAAGATGATGTGCTCACGGTGGACCTGGATTGGCAGGGGATCATGGAGCCTCATCCCTTTGGCAAGGGCAAGCCGCCTTTTGAAAAGGCCTCACACTTTGATCAGATGGGACATGTAACCGGCAGCCTGGTGCTGCGTGGGGAGACCATAGCGGTGGACTGTTACTCGGTACGTGATCGTTCATGGGGTCCACGCCAGGAGCAGGCGCCACCCAGTTTTGAACGTCTGAGTTATAACCATGGCTGCTCTCGTAACGGTACTGGTTTTGTTACTATCGGGCACCAGAGAGATTTTTCCAATATTAGCGAAGGCGAAATTAACCATGGTTTCTGGCTGCAGGATGGCAGGCGGATCCAGTTGGCCGAAGGCAAATTCAGATCAGAGCGGGACCGTAAGCGTAACTGGATAGACCATATCGAAATTGAAGCCACGGATGAGGAAGGGACGCCCCATCACGCGACGGGGCAGGCTGTTAGTCATTTTGCCTGGGCGACATCCAGGTGGGTGAATGCGCTGAACCTGTGTCGCTGGGATATCAACGGCGAGGAAGGCTGGGGCGAAGCCCAGGATGTGTGGCAGTACGGCCAGTGGTCTGAGGCATTGAGGCGTGCTTAAACGAAACAACAGTCAATTGCATTGAACCTGGAATTCGAATGAAATATTTCTGCGGCATTGATACTGGCGGGACCTTCACCGATTGTACGGTCATCGATGAAAGTGGGAACATCATTATCGCCAAGTGTCCCTCTACACCGGATGATTACTCCGTGGGCTTATTCAATGCCCTTGAGGCCTGTGCTGGAAAAATAGGTATCGATCCAGATGCGCTGATGCAAAATATGGAGCATCTGTTTCTGGGGACTACGGTTGGTACCAACGCTCTCATTCAGATGAAGGGAGCGAAGACCGGGATGCTCACAACTCGCGGGCACAAGGATAGTTTGTTCATCATGAAATCCGCCGGGCGCTCTGTTGGTCTGCCGATAGAAAAACTGCTGCATGTATCAAGGCACCAGAAGCCAGACCCGATTATTCCGCGAAAGCTGGTGCTGGAAGTCAGTGAAAGAGTCGATTGGAAAGGGGAAGTTTATCTGCCTCTAAACGAGGCAGAAGCAGAGCAGGCTATTCGGCTTCTTGTGGAGCAGGGAGTTGAGGCTATTGCTATCAGCCTGTTGTGGTCAATTGTAAATCCACGGCATGAACTTGCGCTCAAACAGATGGTTGGCGAAATAGCTCCGGGCATGTTCGTGAGTTGTTCGCATGAACTGATCTCCAAGAGAGGTGAATACGAGCGCGCCGTCGGTACTGCTATTAACTGCTTCATTGGACCCACCATGAAGAAGTATGTTGAGAAGATAGAGCAGAACTCGGCTGAGCTTGGCTATAAAAAGCCGATACTGGTGCTACAGGCTAACGGTGGTGTTGTTCCCTCCAGGGAAGTTGTTAGCAAACCACTCTACACAATCAGTTCCGGACCCGCCGCCGGAGTGACAGGCAGCGCTTTTCTCTGCGATTCCCTGGGATACAAGAACGCGATTATTGCTGACATGGGGGGCACCAGTTTTGAAGCAGGGATCATCTGTGATGGAGAACCCCTAAGTGCTTCAGAGACGATCATTAACCAGTATGCTTTTTCCATGCCACGCCTGGATGTGGAATCTATCGGCAGTGGTGGTGGCTCAATATTGTGGGTTGAAGAGTTTAGTGGCACCCTGAAAGTTGGCCCGCAGAGCGCTGGTGCAGACCCGGGACCGGCCTGTTATGGCAAGGGAGTGCAGCCAACGATCACGGATGCCAACCTGGTGCTGGGAATTCTGAACCCAGACAATTTCCTTGGTGGCAAAATGCTCCTCGATAAGAGCAAGTCCATTGAGGCCCTGCAAGTCCTGGCTGAAAAAATGGACATGGAAGTCGAGGCGTTGGCCGCCGGTGCTGCCCAGATTGCGGAGACCAAGATGGCGGAATTGATCCGGCAGATGACTCTTCAGCGTGGACTTGACCCACGGGAGTTCGTGGTTATTGCTTATGGCGGAGCCGGACCGACACATGCCTGCCAGTATGCAAAGGAATTGGGAATTAAGCGGATCATCATACCGATGGGTACGATCAGTTCGACCTGGTCAGCCTTTGGCACACTGTGTGCCGATGTGTTACATATTTATGAGAAAAGCGACCTGTTATCGCAGCCATTTGACTTGGAACATATTAATAGCACCTTCTCTGAGCTGGAATCCGAGGGGTTGCGTCAACTAGAGGAAGACGGTTTTGAAGCCGCTGATATAGAATTTCAGAGGTTCTTCGAAATCAAATACAAGATGCAGATTCACCAGCTTGCGGTGCCTGTACCAAATGGATATCTGGACGAGAGCGACCTGGAACAGGTTCTGGTTCGCTATGAAGAGATATATGAGAGTTTTTATGGCAAGGGATCTGCATACCGGGATGCGGGCGTTGAGATAGGCCTCTTCAAAACTAATGCTATCGGCAAAATGACTAAGCCAAAAGTTCCCACCTGTACGGATACTAACGAGGAACCTCTGTCTGGTCACAGGGAGATCTACTGGCGTGACCTTGGGGGAAAACAGGAAACGCCCATCTATAGTGGCCAGGATTTGTCAGTCGATTATGCTGTTAGCGGGCCTGCTGTGATCGAGTACCCGGAAACAACGGTTGTGCTTCACCCCGGTTCAAGTGGCAAAACCGATCGGTCTGGAAATTTTATTATTGAATTGGAGGGTCTGTAGCCATGGTCAGTGAAGCAGAGATCAAGTGGGATGGTAAAACATATCCTTATATCCCCTCAGAACCGCTAAAGGTTGATCCGAGTATCAAATTTCATGATGTGGTAGAAGAAGATCTTGATCCCATTACATTTGAAGTCATCCGCTATGCAATGTGGAACCTCAATGTTGAACAGGGTAATACGCTGGTGCGTATTTCGGGTTCTCCCATCGCTGCCTTTGGCCACGACTTCAATCCCTGCCTGATGGACGAGCAGGGCGACTTTGTCTTTTTCGGTCCCTTTCTCCAGTATCTCTCTTCAGTTGCCAGCTCTGCCATCAAATGGACTCTCGAGAACAGGTCTGAGAATCCAGGAATCAGGGATGGAGACATTTTTCTTACCAACGACCCATGGATTGGGGCGATCCACCAGGCTGACGTTTGTCTGTTTGCTCCCTTGTTCTGGGAGGGTGAACTATTCTGCTGGTTTGCCAACAGCCTGCACCAGTGGGATCTAGGAGGTACAACCCCCGGGGCCTTCAACCCTATGTCCAAGGATGTATTCTGGGAAGCTGGATGTATCCCGCCTTTGAAAATAGTTGAGCAGGGGCTTATGCGCAAGGATCTTGAGGACGAGTACATCCGGCGCTCTAGAATGCCGGACCTTGTAGCCCTGGATCTTCGGGCCCAGACGACCGCATGTAATGTCGCGCGGGAGAGAATGCAGGAACTTATCGGCAAGTACGGGCCGGTGAAGATCAAGAGTGTAATGAAAAAACTGCAGGACAACTCGGAAGTAGCGTTTCTGGAGAAGCTGGCAACCATACCCGATGGTCAGTGGTGTGAGGAATCGTGGATTGAACTGAGTCGTGAAGGTGATCGCAATGCCTACCGCAATGTTGTTCGTCTAACAAAGAAAGATAACAGACTTATTTTTGATAACGAGGGCACGGCGCCGCAAATTGGTGGCATCAATTGTACTGCTATTGGCTGGAAAGGTGCCGTCGCATCGATGATCTGTGCACAGATGCTGTTTGATCAGATGTTTGTAATTGAAGGTGCGTATCGGCATATGGACTTCAATCCAACTCCGGGCACCCTGACTAACGCTTTGTATCCAGCGGGTGTCATATCTGCGCCACCCACGGTCACGATTCAGACCATTGGACTAGCCGGTCTAGCGATTTCGAGGATGCTATATACCTCATCGGATCCGGCGCTGCGCGAAGAGGTGCAAAGTTGCATGGGTGCCTTGAATTACCCGATTGATGCCATATCCGGGATCGATCAGCATGGCAGCCCTTATACGTCATTTCTTGCGGACCCTGTCGGTGGCGCCCTTGGTGCTCTGTCATGGAGGGATGGCGTCAATACGGGGGGCTGGCCCTGGGATCTGCAGAGCACAATGCCCAACGTCGAGGACAATGAGATTTTTTACCCCCTGATCTACCTGTGGCGCAAAGAGATTCCGAACTCCGGGGGCGTTGGTAAGTACAGGGGTGGTAATAGTGCGGAAATAGCCTACGTCCTCAATGATACTGAATCACTCGAGCATCACACATGCAGCGGCCACACCATCATTCCTGGAAATGGATTGTTTGGTGGGGATCCAACCTCCAGGACCCGTTTCGTGATGGTGAAGGATGCCAATGTCAGGGAGAACTTTGCCATGGATGCGGTGATGCCGGGGGATCTTTCAGACCTTGGCGGTGAACATATCAATATTGCACCCAAGGCCAGCGAGGTACTTCAGCAAAGTGGCGACGTATGGTCATTGGCCTGGACTGCCGCCTCCGGTTATGGAGACCCGCTTGAGCGGGTCCCTGAAATGGTGCGTCAGGATATAGAGGAAAGCTATATTACCAGCGATTGGGCAAGGGCGCGCTGTGGTGTGTGTATCGATGACAAGGGCGAAGTGGATATCAGCGAAACCATGGCGCTGAGGGATCAGATGCGTCAACAACGACTTTCCGATGCTGTGGGCTTACAGGGGGAGCGTGCCACCGTAACCGAAACAGCGGATGAAGTCCCCGTGTCGGAAGGTCTTGTGGTCAGCACATCCTCAGATGGTGCCTGTTATGTTTGCCGAAAATGCAGGGTACGGATTCAGGACGCGGAAAAGAACTTTAAGACCGGATGTCTGAAAAAGGAAACCCCAGTAGAGGAAGTGGGGCTGTCGCCCATTGACCCTGAGTTGTTCATTGATGACAAGATCGTCTACAAGGAATACATATGTCCTGGTTGTGGTCTGATTCTACAGGGCGACTTCGGAAAATCGGAGAGTGAGGATATCTGGGATATCCGTTTGTTCCTGGACCAATAATGCCTACCGGCTGCAGCCACTTACCTATCGCTCACTGCTAACTACTCGTCAGCGGGCTAGCTCCAGAGAATCAATGCTGATTAGTCTGATACATTACCCACAGTAACCGGTGCCCAGTTCTGGTTCGCAACTGATTGTACTGAAAGGCTGCTGGTTCTCGTCGTGCCGTTCATCTTCCAATATCGATTTGTACCATTGGTTGTATTTCGCCACATCAAGTCAGCAATGCCGTCCAAATCGAAGTCACCTATAGAGACGATCAACCAGTCGGGGTGAGCAATGGTTACTGATGCCGACGAGGTCCTGGCACCGCGTTCAATTCTTTCTGCTTCTCATCCCTGATTCTGTTCCTTAAGATTAGGACCGGATAGAAATACAGGATAAGTATTGGAGAAATAGCTAACATCATAATTAGTGCAATAGATGTCATACCTGAGCTAAACCTTGGGTCGCTGACATACAACATCATCAGTGGCCATAGACTAAAGAGTGCCAACAAAAACAAGGATAGCTTAACTGCCGAATTCGCTATCGCTGAATAGTGGTTTAACTGCAACAGATCAACTTTCATCCTGCGAGCAGTATGAATAAGGCTCAAAAACTGGCTAATGAAAATGGCAAACATAATACCGTTTACAAGGCCGACAATCGGTGAAATTCCATAGACGATCACGTTTAAAACCAGCCCGGAAGAATGAATTGCTGAAAACGATTCCACTATTGTTATATTCAACCGCAAAGCTCTCAGGACCGGCAACATAGCGATAATAGCCATCATCAGAACTATACTAATGGACAGCAGGGTTCCCGTTGATGGTTGAAGCCGTTTGAGGCTCTCGGTGACACCGTCATCAGTCAGCGGCAGCAAACGCAGGTCTGCTTCAGTAGTTCTTGCCAAAACTAAAGTAACAAATACACTCAACCCAACATAAAGGCCTGCAACCACTAGCGTGAGAGAGACTACTCTCGGTGTATAGAAAGAAGCCATGACAGAATCTTGATTCACTTCACCCAAGATTGGACTCAGTAAAACGCCCATAAGTACGCCACCACCCATTAGCAAAATACCCAACTTCCATGTTGCGATACCTGTTCTATCCAGTTGCTCCAACCCCCAAATTCCTTTCAATCCTACGGTTGCCATAACACCCTCCTACCGGTTTTATAGCTATGTTACGACAGAACTGAGAATGTAGCTTCAGGCTCAGTTTGAGCGATTCGTCGACGCTGGTATCATCGGGCCGGTAACGCCTTAGCGCTCTCTTGAATCATCATTGTCAATTGTCATGGCAAAGCCTGCACCTGCACCGTCTTGTTTGGAAAGAAACACTCACGCCCTGGTGGACTTTCTTAACCACCTTTTCGTCTACAGCCAAATGACTGTTGACAGGATGCTGTCAGCAGTGGGGGTGTAAACTCACTTCACTCTATTAACCGAAGCAAATACCATGATTACGCTCGTTACACTTCCACCGGCATTCGGCTTACGCAATGTCAGTCCTTTCTGCCTCAAGGCTGAAATGGCGTTGAAGTACCTGAATATAAACTATGAAATTGAGCATGAGGGAGATCCCAGAAAAACCCCAAAAGGAAAACTTCCCTATATCAAAGTCAGTGGAACCGAACTCGCTGATTCGGAACTGATTCTTGAATACCTGGACGAAATATCTCAGGGGGGTCTCTACGGCAAACTTACTCCCGGGGAGAAGGCCATCGGTACCGCATTCGCCAGGCTGGCGGAAGACCATCTTTACTGGATGGGGGTTGCCAGTCGATGGCTTGACGATGACTGGTTTCCTCATATAGTCAGTGGCTTTTTTGGCTTCCTTCCAGGGCTGATTCGCGGTTTCGTGTCGCGCTCTGCCCAAAAGGAAGTTAAACAAACCTATCACCTGCAAGGCCTCGGCCGCCACACACTGGACGAACAAAAAGGTTTTGCCAGAAGAGATCTGCAGGCGATCACCGATATTGTTTCCCAACACCAGTACATAGTCGGAGACAGACTGACCGTGTATGACTTCATCGTCGCGGGCACCTTGTCCAGTTTCATTTTCAATGAACCGCCCACTTGGATAAGTGATCTGGCGAACGATTATCCGAGCCTCAAGGAATACGTCGATCGAATCGAGAAAGACGTCGGTGTCTCCGGGAGGTAGATCCCGCTTCTATGCGAAGGTCCCGTTGATACCGCGGGTGTCGCATTGGTTCATTGTTTCAGATTGTCACTGCCTGCCGTCCCCGACTGCTGATCAAGGCTTTCCATCGGCCATTGAAGGTCTTTTTTCAACTCCAGGTCTTTCCCAAGTGTCTCGGAGAAGCGCGAAAACAGATAGTCCAGATCCCAGGGTTCATTGTCGCGACTTCTCAGATCAACCTCATGGCAAGGTTCGCTCCAACGGATATACTTGTAGCCGTATGAACCAAATATGCGGCCACTAATCCCGGTCGCCTCGGGTGAAGCGAGGTAAACAATCAGTGGGGCAACGGTGTCGGGTCTTTGATCCGGAGGCGCGACCTCACTGGGTTTGATTCCGCCGTCCGGATAGTAGGAGTCAGCCATTCGAGTCATCGAAGACTGGGTAAGGCAGTTGGCAGTAACATTGTAGTTCACCATCGCATTCGCGATCGCTCTGGTCATACCGACGACTGCACCCTTGGCTGCTGCGTATGCGAACGTGTCTGGAACTCCAGACATGAAAGAATCTGAAGTGAAATTTATCAAGCGGCCATATTCACCCCGCTCTTTCCAATGCAGTGCAGCAAAGTGGCTTGTGTACATCATGCCATCCATGTGCACTCGCCTCAGAGCGTTCCAGTCAGCGCGGGTAACGCTTGCGATGGTGTTCACTCGAAAATTGCCAGCGTTATTCACCAGAATATCGAGCTTTCCCCATTTCTTGATCGGAGCTTCGATCATGGCTTTTGCATCGTCCCAGTTAGAGACATCGCAGGCAATTGCAATTGCGGTGCCTCCATCAGCAGAGATTTGCGCCACAACCTCTTCCGCAGGACCGCTGCTGGCACCGGATCCATCTACCTGGCTTCCATTGTCTGCAATTACTACTTTGGCACCTTCTTTGGCCATTAGTAGTGCGGTGCAGCGTCCCACGCCTCGTCCGCTTCCAGTGATGATTGCGACTTTGCCCTCTAACTTCCCCGACATATGTTTCTCCTCGAAATTGCGATACAAACAGCAGCCGCATATGTTTTGCGCACAAACCAGTTTGTTTATACGATCTGCGGTGCTTGACCCTGATTCGGCAACTCGTAAGCGGAGTATAAGGAGTGCTAATGCCCGATCCTGAGAAATTCGCGTTGCCAGGCAGCCCGCAAAATTAGCTGGCTTTTGCCCAATCCTTCATTCATTCTGTGATGATAATATATATTCTGGGAACTGGTATGGGTATCCGTGTTGCGGGCTGTGATCTGGGAAAGGCAACCGCCTGTTTTGCAATCGCTTCGATTGGTGATCAGGGTCATGTCACTATTGAGAAGGTGGAACGGCATGATCACGAGGGCGCACCCCTTGAATTCTTTCAACGCTGGTACCAGGATAATGCTATTCATACTTGCGCCCAGCTCGGCGCTACAGGTGTCTATGCAGACGAGCTGACTGGTTCAGTTCTGATTCTCCCGGAGGACACCTGCCAGGAGGCGGCTCTCTCCTCCAGTTCAGACCTGGAGGACACGCTGAATCTGGTCAGTGTAGGGGCCAGGGGTTACAGTGTTCTCACCCGATCCGCAGCACAGTCAGGCGATGGTTCGGAAAGTAAGAAGTATCACTTTCAATATCTTGAAAACGACAAGTGCTCGTCAGGTACGGGTGAAAACATTCGCAAGATCGCCGGACGATTTGGCCTGGAAGTGGACGAGGCCGATCAACTGGCAAAAACAGCCAGTCGTAGTATTCCCATAACCGCCCGGTGTTCAGTCTTTGCTAAGAGCGAAATGACGCACTTTGCCAATCAGGGTAAGGACACGGCAGACCTTTTTAGTGGGTATTTTGCCTCAGTCGCCCGTAACACCCGCGCACTGGTATCACGTAACGAAGTGGATGGCGCTGTTTACCTCATCGGTGGCTGTACTCAAATCGAATCCTTCAGAGATGCATTTACTGAATTCATGGGCCGTGAAGTAAAACTGCCTGAAAATGCATTGACCTATGAAGCGGTTGGTGCGGCCCTGATCGCAGCGGGTCAGGAAACAGCGGACGGTGACGATGCCCTGCCAGAAGACCCCGCCGATCTGATCTCCTTAAGGTCTGCCAGATTTACGGTGCTTGACCCAGCCAGCAATTGGCGGGATCGCGTGACCATGATGGAGGATAAGACGCCAACCACGGATTGGCAGACCGAGCCAACGGTTCTTGGTCTAGACCTTGGTTCTACTGGTGCCAAGGCGGTTCTTAGTTCAATCAAGACCAATGAGCCATTACTCGATATTTACGATCAAACCCGTGGAAATCCCGTGGATGCTGGCCGGCGTCTGATTCGGGCGATCCTCGATCTGGGAAAGCCGGACATTAGAGCAATCGGCGTGACTGGCTCTGGCCGTGAGGCAGTCGCTACGCTGCTGCGAGCGGTGTTCCCGGACCTTGAAGATCAGATCGTCGTCATGAATGAAATTGTCGCCCATGCCACCGCCGCAACCCTACTGGACCCGGATCATGGAGAGGACCTGTCAGTGATAGAAATTGGTGGACAGGACGCCAAGTTCATGAGCATTAAGGGTAGCAGAATTGTTGAATCGGATTTGAATAAAGCCTGCAGTGCGGGTACAGGATCGTTCCTGGAAGAGCAGGCTACTTTTTATAATGTTAACGATATTCAGGAATTTATTGATCTGGCTGAAAGCGCAAAACGTCCGCCCAATCTCGGGCAAATGTGTACGGTCTACGTGGCAGATGCAGGTTCTGAAGCGCTAAAGGAAGGATTTGAACTATCAGATATCTTTGCAGGCTTCCAATATTCGGTGGTCCATAATTACCTCAATCGGGTGATGGGACAAAGAACGCTTGGCAAGAAGATCTTTTTTCAGGGAAAGCCTGCATCTAACCCATCCCTTGCCTGGACACTCGCCGCCGTGAGCAAACGTGAAATCTTTGTCCCACCAAACCCCGGAGCCATGGGAGCCTGGGGCATAGGTCTTTGCGCTATTGAGCAACTGGGAGTGGCTACACTGGAGACCGCGACTTCTCTCGGTATTGCGACCGCTCTCGACGCAGAAATTACTGAACGTTCGGAATTCCAATGCAACGACAAGGATTGTCAGATTCTCTGCCCCATTGAGAAAACGGTCATCAAAATCGGTGATGAAGTAAGAACTGCAATATCAGGGGGCGCCTGTCCAAAGTACGAGGTTCCCACCAAAAGCATGCCGAAGCTAGACAAAGATGCGCCAAATCCATTCGAGTTAAGGGAAGAACTCCTCAAGAGCTATATCCAGGATGTCCCGGGTGGAACTGTTGTCGCTGTGCCACAGACCGGTGCGCTTGCCGGGGTGATGCCATTCGTCACCACATTAATCGGTGAACTCGGGTTCTCTGTAAAGTTCCTTAAATCAAATTCCAAGTCACTCGCTCGAGGCGAGCAGATGTGCTTCTCCTTTGATTCCTGTGGACCGGTGAAGATCGCTCATGCAATCTGCGATACAGATGTGCCGATCCTTTTCTATCCTAAAGTTATTACGCTGGCTGATCCGCGTGGCAGAGGTGGAGACACCTGCCTTACAGAGCAGGCTGAACCGGAAATCATCGAGCAGTCCCTAAAGGCGAGAGGCAAGGATGTACGTGTCATTCGACCCGTACTCTCGTTCCAGGAAGGTATGAACACCGAGGACAACCTTGAGAATTTGCGCTGCCTCATCACCGATTTGGGAGTAGATGACCTGATACTTGAGACTGCAGTTGCCAGGGCTACTGCAGCACAAGAACAATATGATCATGCCCTTTTGAGGTATGGCGAACAGGCGATGGCTTACAGCCGCGAAAGGAATATCCCCATGGTCCTGGTGTGCGGTTCAGTGCATGTCGTTCATGACCCTGCGATTAATGCCAATATTCCTAACTTGCTAAGGCAGAACGGTGCCATGGCCATTCCCATGGACTGTTTTCCAGTAAGCGCAGATGCACCAGCCATGATCAAGGTGTATTGGGCAGACTCCAACCGCTATATGAGAGCGGCCTATACAGCTCGTCAGCTGCTGGATGTTTTCCCTCTGCAAATTTCATCCTTTGGCTGCGGACCTGCGTCAATGATGGAGTCCGTACTGCAATCCCAGCTTGAAGGATACCCACATACGATACTTGAAAGCGATGGCCATGGCGGTGCGGCAGGTTATGTGACCCGAATTCAGGCATTCCTGCAATCGGTCAGGCAGTTCATTGCAGAGGCAAACGCAGATCATTCGAGTCTGGACCTGCCGGATGTCGAAAACGCCGTATCGTATGTTGGCACCACAAACAGGCGAGGTGGATTTTTCCGTGATGATGTTAAATATGTGTTCATGACCGGAAGTAACTATCTCGGTGACTTGTACGCAGCCAACTACAGATCGTTAGGGTATGACGCAGATGCTGCGTCTCCTTTTTCAGAGGAAAGTGCGACTATCGGCAAGCAGGATTGCTCCGGTAAAGAGTGTTTGTCCTATCAACTGGTATGGGGATCGTTCCGTCATTATCTTGAGAACAACGCGATCGAGAAAGAAACAAGATTGATGCAAACAACCGCCCGAAATTGTCGCGCAGGGATCTATTCTGCCAAGGACAAGATCAGCATTGAAAAAATGGGTATTGACCACATGGTTGTTGTCGATTCAATTAGAGTCTCCGCAAACATGCCCATGTTCTACCAGACCTATACCGGCATGGCCGCACTTGATGTGATGAACCAGTTATATTACTACCACCTGCCGGTCGAAGCGTATCGAGGGCAGTCGAAAGAATACCGTGATAACTTCTGCGAGCAGGTGATCAAAGTAATCGAAGCACCGATCGATGACGAGACAGACACTACAAAAATTGAATGGAAGCTGGAGAAAATTACTGAAATTGTTAGTGAAGCCAGCCAGATGTATAAGGATATGGATAGAGCCTTTGGTGAAGGCAAATCTTTCCGTACCGTTTTTGCGTCAGGAGATGGTCTGACCAAAGGCAATGATTTCGCAAACTGCGGCTTGTTTCAATGCCTGAGTGACAGGGGCATTCGAGTGGTTGTGGATGGTAATGGAGAGATGACGGAAGTCCTGTCACACACACAACCGCACCAGGTGTTTGGCCGCGCCTCCACACCTGAATCGCGGCAGGAGATGAGGCAGACCTTTCGTATGCTTCGTGACCGAATCTACACGGAAGCATTGAAAAACCACCCTTGGCTACCGTACTCGGCACCACAGCCAATTCTTGATCAGGCAGCTGAATTGATTGATATTCGTACAAATTCTGCTGCTGTATCCCAGATTGGCAGTGTTTTACTGCGCTGGAAGCAGGGTTTTTATGATGGCGTAGTCATGTGTGGCCCCTGGGGTTGCGACAGCGTCCTGGTGTCAGAGAGTATCCTGCGTCATCAGAGGGATATACCATTCCTCTTTTTTTATGATGATGGAACACCACTTGATGAACGCAGAATCAACAGTTTTGCATTCAGGCTCAATCGTATTCCTACATTGAGCTTAGATGTAGCGTGACAGGAGTTTAACGCCCCTAAATACCATCGGCTATCGAATCGCCCACGGTCTGAGTGGATATTGAGATGATTCGTTTGTGGGCGAAGCGCCACTGGCCGTCAGATTCGTGCCGTAGACGGTCATGGTAAAGACCGCCGCCTGGACCGGTTTCAGTCTTGGGTCCGCCCCAGGCGTGCAGATAGGTCACCGCGACCGCGCTCTCACCTTCCAACGTCACATGACAGTTTGTCACCATATGCTTGAATGGCGGGTTGTTATCAAATTTCGCATCGAGTGCTGTGTACATGGCGCGGATTCCTTCGCGCCCTTCGATAGTGGTGTCCAGGTCCGGGCCGTATCCTACGATGTCGAGTCGCGCCTGTTCTGTAAACAAATCCGCCACCTTATCGGATTGGCCGCGGTCATGGGCCAAGGCGTAGGACAGGATTGTCGAGCGCACACCTTCGATGGCTTCGAGCTCTTGAATGCGCGCCTCCAGCAGTCCTACACGTGCTCCTAGATCGTCGCTCATAGTGCTCTCCAGTTCTGTTCCATAGGTCGTCTCCGTACACGCATGCGACGGGGTATGGCGGAGTATAGAGTATACGAACTATTGATGGGGGCACTGTATCCGGTGCCTCTGATTCCCTGTTAGTCAGCGGCTAGCTCTGAACCAAGATCAATTGCTCTGAGGTTCGTCTCAACTATCCCGGGCTTTTGATGCCTTCTGACGGATTCCCTCAGTGCTTCTGTTGGGTAGATTTCACTTCGTTCGATAAGTGCCCCAAGTGCAATCAGGCCAATTGTGAACTGCCCTGCTTTCTTCGCAGACCTGACAAGCGGCAATCGTTCAATGGTTGCTGCCGTATCTGGAATCTGCAAACCTTCATCTACAATAAGATGTGTTGTGGACCCCAAACTTGCTACCAAAGCTGCTGTTTTCTTCAGGCCATCCTCTGAAACAATCACGAAGTAATCGGGAGAATCGATGGCTGTATATTCAATCGTTACTGGCGAGAGGTTTATTTCGGACACCGAATGACCTGTCATCACAGTGATTGGGTAGTCATCTTTCTGGGTGGCATGGAGGTTAGACATAATGCCCGCTCTTGAAAAAAGACTGGCAGCGGATCGGATTTTTTCACCAGCACTACCTGCAATTACCACGCCCGTTTGTTCCTTTAACTTGTGTCCAAATACGGGTTCCAGGGCTGAAATGTCCTTTGCCGGCGGTAGGTTTCCAGCGCTTTCTCTGTACATAGCGCCGAACTCGCCTCGCTCAGATTGAACTATCAAACCAGAATTTAGGCCACTGGTCTCAATCAGCTTATAGAGTTCCTTTTTGTTGTATTCATTTCTGGGCATGTAGTACGCAGTACAGAGTTCCCAGATATCGAGGATGGAAAAGCCAGGATGCTTGATGCCTTCGATAATCCTTTCATCCAGATCCTTATCGTAGCTGATGCCGCGATAAGCCCAGGTGGCACCCGCACCAGCACCGATTGCACAAATGTCTATTGCACGCTCAACATTCCCTCCGGGTGTCGTCGGGGTGAGCCCTCCGATGGGCGTGGTCACAGAATGCTGGCCACCGGTCATACCGTAGTTAAAATTGTTCGCTATTATTAGTGTAATATCAAGGTTGCGACGTGCGGCACTCAGCAGATGAGCACCGCCTATCCCGCAACCACCATCGCCCATGAGAACAACAACCGTTAACTCAGGATTAGCAAGCTTCAATCCGGTCGCATAGGTAAGTGACCTGCCATGTAATCCATGAAAAGAATTGGCCTTGAAGTAACGATCCGCCAACCCAATACAACCAATATCAGTCACAATGACCAGTTTGCGCGGGTCGATTTGCATCTTGGTAAGCGCGCTATCCAGGTCTTTTAGAATCCGTTCATGCCCGCATCCTGGGCAAAAAGGAAGGGGACCCAGAGCGTCTGTCATATAGGTTTCATGGTATTGATCAGTCACGACAGCCACCCCGGGCGATAATTTCTGAAGGTGAAAGCAAAGTAGTATCCATTTTGTTGACACCGATAACTGACATACCATCTGGTGCGAGTCGTTCAATTTCGAGCTTGTACTGTCCCATATTCATTTCAGGAACAATTGTTTTCCTGATCCCTTTCATTGCAGCCTTGATGGCGGTCTCTGGTACGGGGAAAAGGCTCTGAATAACCAGGGAAGAAACTCCAAAACCTTCATCTCGCAATTGTTTCACCGCAACTGATGCTGAGCGGGACGTGATGCCATAGCTGATGAACAGCAGTTCCGCCCCCTCCTGCATATCCTCCCTGTACAAGGCAATTTCATCTGTTGCTGCTTCGATTTTTGCGATGTAATGATCGATCATGTTCTGAGCAATTTCAGGGTCAGAAGTCAGGTACCCATTTTGATCATGAGTTGAGGTTGTGAATTGCGTGACATGTTCACCGCCAAAATCAGAAATTACGGGCACTTGTTCAATCGAGCCAAACTGATGCGGTTTATATGCTTCCGATGCTGATGCTCTCGTTCGATTGATGATCTCTGGAAGTCGTACACTGTCCAGATCAACGGTTTCCTGCGTAAGTCCAATTTCTTTGTTCGTCAGCAAGAACACAGGAATGCGATATTGTTCGGCAAGATTAAAGGCCCTTACCGTTAGTTCATAGGCTTCCGCCACATTTGCCGGACTAAGGGCAATGATCGGCATACCGCCAGAGGTTATCCAGCGGGTAAACTGGATATCACCTTCTGCTCCCTTGGTCGCTGAACCTGTAGCAGGACCCTGCCGTTGAACATTGACAATCACCAGGGGGGTTTCTCCAATGATCGCAAGGCCAATGTTTTCACTATAGAGGCTAATGCCCGGCCCACTCGTTGCAGTCATGGCTTTTCGACCAGCCATTGAAGCGCCAATGCAGAAGCCGATCGAAGCAATTTCATCCTCAGCCTGAATGGCCGTGCCGTCATTTCTCGGCATAAGATCCAGCATGTACTGCAAAAGGGTAGATGCGGGGGTGATGGGGTATCCGGCAAAAAAACCACAACCAGCTCTCACCGCGCCACGTGCGATTGCTTCATTTCCTTCTATAAATTCAAGTGGCACTAAGAACACCCTCGGACCAGGTATTACTAAAAAGGGAAATCATCAATTGATGATAATGAACTGCATGGTCATTTTTGTAGCTTCATACTATTTTCCTTATTTCATCAGCAAGAACAACGAATCCCTTTCCTGCATCTCCAACTCTTGCTACAAATCGTTCTCAAATTGTGGAAGATTCAAGGTCTTTTTTTGTGTGATCAGAATGACGCGCAACTCTCTGGCCACGCGTGCAATCAAATACGCTCGAGCTTAATATCCCCATCCTGAAGCCCGAGGAAAATGGGGGCTGAATTCTCTCGATATATATTAATTTTTGCGTTAAACGTATGTCTTGTAAGGCCATGTTTGTCGGCAATCAGGTATTTTCTGACAGCAAAATCATTACCACGATTATCGCCCGTCAGATAACATCGAATAGCATCAACGCGCTCACCTGAAAGCACCAGACCTTCAAGGCTTGAGAGGGAGTCCTGCGTCAATTCGATAAACCTGACGGTGTCCACCCGTTCTGTTTTGCCATTGTCAGCGTTGATCATTGGTGCGAGAAAGTCCCCAACCAACACTTGTCCTGGACTGGCACGATCTACCATACGGGCAAGTTCAATGGTGACGTCACCGACGATGAAAATATTCCTCGTTGGGCTCAACTCTTCCGACTGGTAAAATTCGTAGTGGCTGCCGACATGAAAAGCTGCTCGCATTTCTGGCGTGACGCTGCCGCTGGATTTTGACCTGGCAATCGCATTGTCGGCGAGGGCAAGGTGCATAAAGTGGTACAGATTGATATTGGCCTGGATGCTGGTGTCACGGTTCCAGACATAGAACCCATCTCCTGTTGTAGACCTGGCGAAATCAATATCCCGTTCCTTGGTTAACATTCGCGCATGAGCAGCGTTAAGCGAATATGACAGGCTATTGAGTTGTGTCACCTGTTCAAGTGGGGAATAGAGGGAAAAGCCGACAATATCGAAGAGGGCAACAGCCTGTTCTTCCACGTAGTTTGTTTCGAATCTTTTGACAATTTCATCGGTGACCCCTTCAGGCAGTCGCCAGGATCTTTTCCCGAGAATAATATCGATGGGGCGATAGCCTAGGATTGATGCAACATTCTCCATTTCATCAGGGTCAACCTGTTTGGGACCCGATAGTATTCCCTTAATGAATTCCTGGTGTTCAACTACGATCGAAGGAATGTCGTCATTGTAATCCCCTGCAATGACATAGTGTGGGACGGCCAGAATCTTGATGCCCTTGGTCTGTTGTGACCACTGTAGGATGATGTTGCGACCGAGGTTCCAGACATCTCGCAGCCGCATTTCCAGTGCCGATGCTTCCTTTTGATTCTGGCCAAGCCAATCCTGGTGCTTAAACCATTCGGTTAAGTCCATGTTGGCGGTTTCGCCTAACCGCCGAATGGTTTCAGAAAAGTTGTCATCAGTGGGCATGGTTACGTATTGTAACGCTAATTGTCAGTCTGGACAGGTCTCAGCCGCATCTCTTCGGGCGAAGATTGGAAGGATGAATCACATCATTTCTCAACTGGATCAATGAGATGTTCATCCTCCTCTGACGGGGCTCCCACGTGTTTCTTCCACTCTATCCCTCCTTTTTCCTGGGGGGGGGGACCAC
>Ga0187833_10000863_pt1 | contig 35588 bp, 29 predicted proteins | sample ETNtaG_37_FD_167968 | JGI IMG/M metagenome (GOLD analysis project Ga0187833, IMG submission 167968) | Marine microbial and viral communities from oxygen minimum zone, Eastern Pacific Ocean - ETNP2014_SV_400_PacBio MetaG (Illumina Assembly) | ecosystem: Environmental > Aquatic > Marine > Hypoxic...
TCATCTTCGGTGTCGGCAAACTGCCTCAAATCGGCGGGGCCATCGGCAAGTCTGTGAAAGAGTTTCGTAAAGGTCGTTCGGATGATGCAGCCGGAACCGAGTCGGCGGATGCAGCTACAACGGCCGAGGCTACAACAACAGGGACTTCAAAAGAAAAGAAGTAAACAGGAGCGGGAACTGTTTGCATTAGATAGCATTCAATTGAGTTGTGGTTACTTATTTCGTTTAATTGAGGTTTGAATTGCCTGAAGAGAAGAAAAATTTACAGGAAGCCCCGGCCAACCGTATAAGTATATATTCTAAAATCCCCTTTCTTATTGCAATAGCCGTAGTCATTTGTGCTGTCTTTACTACTGGCATAGCGTACAGCATTCTAAGTGTTGTGGGCTCTCGAGCACAGTATGTAGAGGGTGAATTGGTTGACGGAGTCAGAGAGTTCAATATTTCATCTTTGCAATGGGACTATGATCCGGCAGCCCTTAAAGTGGAGCCCGGTGATACAGTCAGGTTTATTGTTACCAGTGATGACATTATGCATGGGTTTGCAATAAATGAGCTAGGCATTAATTTAGCTTTGAAGCCTGATGTCGGAGTGAGTCAGGAAATGGTAATTCCTGAGGATATGCCCAGTGGCGTTTATACGATGTACTGCAGTATATTTTGCGGTATTGGCCATCCTTATATGAAAGGGGCCATGCTTGTTGGTGAGCCAGGTTTTGAAGTAAGTAAGATCTTACCCTACATCGCAACGGCAATTATGGCTGGTATGTTTACTGCATTTATTATTATTGGGAGACGTAAAGCAAAATGAAGTGGCACAAAAAGCTTACTACTGACCTCAGGGAGTTTGGTATCATCAAGCGCCTGACTGATCTCAACTCTTTTCAATTTATCCTAATTTTGCCAACAATGTTAATTTTCATTTTAGCTACTGTCACAATTGTATTTGGGGTTCAACACGCTGGATTCAATTGGGGCATGGTGTTTACCTGGGTGGTCTGGTGGGGGATGCTGATTGCTCTCTTTGTTATCTTTGGCCGGGGCTGGTGCATTATGTGCCCATTTGGTGCTCTCGGCGAGTGGGTACAGAGACTCAGTCTGTGGTGGAAGTCAAAGTGGGGCATTGGGCTTAATTTGAAGTACCCCAAACGGCTGAAAAACCTCTGGATGGCCATTGTCTTCTTCGTAATTTTTATATTCCTGGATAGCGGTTACGGGATTTCTAACAGCCCTCCCCTGACCGCGGGTCTTCTGGTGGTATTAACCGTCGGAGCGATATGGGTGGGCCTGATTTTCGAAAAAAGGACCTTTTGCCTCTATCATTGCCCGCTTACCGCTTTTATTGGCATTGCTTCCATGATGGCGCCGTTTGAGGTTAGACGTAAAGATGCCGATGTCTGCCGCCAGTGCAAGACAAAAGCTTGTTTTAATGGCAGCGAGAATACTTATGGATGTCCCATGAATGTGTTTCAGGGCAGTGGGGTAGATAAGAATCGCGATTGCATTCTTTGTACCGAATGTGTCACGTCCTGTCCTTATAATAATATTAAAATGAGGTTCAGGCCATTCGGGTATGACCTGTGGAACAGAAAGAAAGGCAAACTTGATGAATCTGTAGGCTCAATAGTTATCGCCGGTGCGGTAACCATAGTTTCTCTTTTCCTGGTACTCTTTCTCACGCCTGTGAGATCGGCCGTGAGTTCGATTCTGTTTTCTGGGACGAATCCCGGTGATTGGGTTCGTATAATAAGCATAGGATTTCTCTTTCTAGGCGGTATCGCCGTTACTCTGTTGCTGATGTATGGCTTCAGCTACCTGTCGAAGCGTTTTAGTGGCGTCAAAGACATTAAAGCCAAGGCATTCTTCGTCAATTTCGGATACGCATTGGTGCCTCTGGGGATCATGAAGTTCCTCGCCGATATCTTAGACCATGTTCTTCGGACATGGGGAGCGGTATTCGATGTTACACGCGCTCTGGCGAAAGATTTTCCCTTGGATCGCGTATACGCCTCAGAGCTTACTGTCCGGCAACTTGTGAATCCTGCATGGACATATGTGATGCAGCTTTTGCTGACAGGTATTGGTTTTGGCTTTAGCCTCTATGTTGCTTATAAACTGTCCCAGCGAATGTTCGCTGATCGGAATATTGCATTCAAGGCATTTTTACCTATAGGCGCTTCAGTGTTTGTTGTTGGCATGGCGGCGCTGTGGGCATTATCGGCTGCTTTGTAAATTGAGAGATGATGATAGATGACGATAAATGGCAGATATAAAGTGATAAAGAAATTCAAGTAATATTACAAACTTGGTAAGGTCGGGTGAAAAATGGAAATATTTCATCGTAAAGTAAGTAGACGAGATTTCTTAAAGGGTAGTGCGGGCGTGTTCGCTGGTGTAGCTGCTACTACGCTACTGGGGAAATTCAACTATTTGGAAGCGCAAGAGAACATTGATACGGATAACCCACTGGATTATTATCCAGATAGGGATTGGGAAACGGTGTACCGTGATCAGTACCGTACAGACAGGACCTTTTCTTTTGTATGTGCGCCAAATGACACCCACTGCTGCCGCTTGAGAGCGCATGTACGAAACGGTGTGGTTGTGCGTATTGAACAGAGCTACGATGTTGGGACGTACCAGGATTTATATGGCAACAAGGCAACTACTAACTGGAATCCTCGGGGATGCCTCAAGGGATTATCTTTTATGCGACGCCTCTATAGTCATGCCCGCATTAAATACCCCACCATGCGTAGAGGATTTATTGACTGGGTTGATGCAGGCTTCCCCCGCGGAAGCGATGGAAAGCCCGATGCCGAAAAATATTTTAAAAGAGGCCAAGACACGTGGGTGAAGGTCTCTTGGGCAGATGCATGGGAATATACGGCCAAAGCAATGGTAAACATCGCAAGCACTTATAATGGGCAACAGGGACACGATTACTTGGCGGCTCAGGGTTATTCGGAGGATATGCTGGATACCCTGAAGGATGAAGATGGCGATTATAGCGGAATGCGCACTTTCAAGCTGCGTGGTGGCATGGCCTTTTTGGGCGCTACTCGCCTGACAGGATGCTATCGCTTCGGCAATATGCTGAGTCTGCTGGACGATCATCTGCGGGGTAAAGGCGCAGCTAAATCCATGGGCGCTCGGCTGTGGGATAACTATGCGTGGCATACAGATCTTCCACCGGGGCACCCAATGGTTCACGGGGTACAGACTTTTGATCAGGAATTCCACGATTTTGAGAATTCAGATCTGATTGTTATGACAGGCTTAAATCTCGTGAGCAATAAAATGGCTGACCCTATATGGTGGCAGTCAGCGATTGAGAGGAAAAAGAAAATAGTAGTCATTGCTCCAGAATACAGCGCATCTTCTCCCAAAGCCGATTACTGGCTCAGTATTCGGCCTGGCTCCGATGCTGCCCTCATGCTGTCTATAGCTCATATACTGATTAGAGAAAATAAGTATGACGCTGACTTTGTAAAGAAATTCAGTGATTATCCTCTGCTGGTCCGCACCGATACAGGAAAAATGCTCAGGCGCGAGGACCTGGCCGTTGCTCCCACGTATTTGGACCCTGGAGTAACCTGGAAAGACGGGAAGGGAAATCCTGTCTCGGAAATAGACGAGTCCCTGAAGACCAATGGAGTAATGCGTTCATCCAAGCTTGTTGATGGTGCCAATTTCTTTGCGGTGAGCCGTAGCGCTGTTGGAGATGAGCTTACCACCGTGTTAGCGGGCGCCGGGTTAAATTTAGGCGATATTGAGTTAGATTGGACGGGTACGGTGCAAACCGCAAATGGTCCGGTTACCGTGCGAACCGTATTCAATTTGTATAAGGAACTAACGGAGGAATATACTCCTGCAAATGGAGAGAGTCTGACCTGGATTCCCGAGGCCAAAATACGTCTGTTAGCAAATGACATAGCGGCGGCCAATGCGGTAGCCTTTGTAACGGGTATGGGACTGAATATGTATTTTAACAATGACCTGGTTGGCCGCGCCTACTACATTGTGGCCATCCTCACCGGTAATGTCGGCAAACCAGGTGGTAATGTTGGGAGTTATGCTGGAAATTACAAGACCCCTACCTTCAATGGATTGCCCGCATACACAGTAGAAGATCCCTTCAGCCCAAACCTTGATCCCAGCACCGACGGACGAGATGTAAATAGAAAGAGCTACTGCAAATATGAGTCTGTCCACTTCTGGGACTATGGAGATAAGCCACTTGTTGTAGATCACCAGACTAAAGGTAAAGTACAGATGACTGGACCGGGGCATATGCCCAGTCCGACCAAGGTTGGATGGGTAGTGAACGCCAATCAAATCGGCGTGGGTAAGTGGCATTACAACCTCATTGCTAACGTTTTACCCAAACAGGAGCTTTACATCGCGCAGGATCTGGAATGGAATATGACTTGTGAATACTCAGATGTAGTATTTCCTGTAGATACCTGGTGCGAGTTAAAGTATCCGGACATGACGGCGTCATGTACCAATCCATTTGTACAGATATTCCCAAGAGGCGGCATTGCCAGAATTCATGATAGTAAACAGGATATTGAGGTGTACGCCGGCTTGGCTGGGGCGCTAAAAGATATTACAGGCGATTCCCGTTTCACGGATTATTGGAAGTTCGTCGATAGTGATATGGTAGAGGTTTATTTGCAGCGAATTATCGATGGCAGTAATGCCCTGCGTGGATACAATGTTTACGATATGCTGGAGGCAGACAGAGGCTTTTTGACCATGTGGCGCACATATCCGCGTATCCCCGGTTATGAGCAGATACAGGAAAGCAAGCCATTCTATACCAAAACGGGTCGTATGGAGCTATACAGGGAAGAAGACAGATGGATAAGCCAGGGGGAGAACCTAGTAGTACACCGAGAACCCATCGAGGCTACTATTCACCAACCCAGAGTAATTGTAGCCCCACCGGGATTGGTGAATCCCGAGGACTATGGAACAGCCGATTCTGATACGACACCGGAGGGTAAATCTGTATACAACAAGGTGATGACGACACAGAATCTGTTAAATACACAAAATCCGCTGTCAACACAGCAGGGTCTCAATTTTGTTCTGATAACGCCCAAGCCCAGACATCGCGTTCATTCTTCGTGGGGTGCCGCTGACTGGACACAGATAATGGCCAGTAACTTCGGTGACCCTTATCGCATGGACAAACGTACTCCATGGGTGGGAGAGGAAGAGATGGATATGAGCCCGCTAGATGCTGCGGAAATGGGAATCAATGATGGAGACTACGTATGGGTGGACGCGAATAAAGAAGACCGCCCGTATGTGGGAGCGGATCAACCAGGAGCGAGTGCTGATCCCCTTCACGAGGTTTCTCGGCTAATGATCAGGGTTAAATTTAATCCTTCACTGCCCAGAAAGCACCTGATAATTATCCATGGGCTTAACGGCGCAACACATGCCTCGGTTCAGGCTCAAAAAACTAATCCCGACGGCTCGGCCAAGACTGAACAAGGATACTCGTCAGCGGTGCGCTTTGGGTCCCAGCAGAGCGTTGTACGAGGCTGGATACAACCCACTCAGATGACAGAGACTCTGGCGCACAAGGACTATTTTACCCAGGACGTTAAAGTGGGCTTTCAGGTAGATACTCATACTCCCACGGGATGCCCCAAAGAAGTTCTGGTGAAGGTGACGTTTGCTGAGAAGGGTGGGCTCAATGCAGAAGGTGCATGGGCGCCGGGTACTACCGGTTATACTCCTGGTAATGAGAATGATACTATGAAGAAATTCCTTGCAGGCGGGTTTATAGAATGAGTTTTGAAGAACATGACATCAATTGGAATCAACTAGAAAACGATGATCCGCTTGAGGGGGTGGCTATAGCAGTCCCCGGTGATGAGCACTCTTTTGAGGAGATGGCTTTGTGTTTTGCCGCAGAATTTATCGGCATGGGTTGGAAAGAGCAAGAAATAATTAAACTTTTTAGAAACCCTTTTTACCGCGGCCCCAACCTGGTATATCAAAAGAAGGGGCTGGATTTTATACGAAAAATCATTCAGCGAGCCATAGAAGCGCACCAGCGGCGGCTGGAGCGATTTGGTAACGCCACAAAGATGAAGCGGAGGTAAATGGATGCCTAAAGTTTCCAACTGGCAGCTTAACCGTAAGATGGAATTTCCATATGAGGAAGCCCGGCCGGACAAACAGTTTGCTGTCATAATGAATATAAACCGATGCATTGGCTGTCAGACCTGTAGCATGGCAGACAAAAACACCTGGACTTTCAGCAAGGGACAGGAGTTTATGTGGTGGAACAATGTAGAGAGTCGGCCATATGGAGGTTATCCGCAGCACTGGGACGTTAAACTTTTGAAAATGCTGGGTTCTGGAAAGTGGCAAAGCGATGTTTTTGACGGAAAAACTATCTTTGAAGCCGCGGTACCAGATGTAGAAGAAGACCAACAGGCAGAAAGAGTGGTGGGTTATATACCGACAGACGAGGAGTGGCGCTTCCCAAACATCTACGAAGATACTCCCGCTGGGGATTGGGTTGGTACTACCGAACTGCCTGAACACCAAATGTGGATGTTCTACTTGCAGCGTATTTGTAACCATTGCACCTATCCGGGTTGCCTAGCTGCGTGCCCCCGTCAAGCTATTTACAAACGGAAAGAAGATGGGATTGTATTGGTAGACCAGAAGCGCTGCCGTGGGTACCGTAAATGTAACAAGGCATGTCCCTATAAGAAAACCATGTTCAGGGCTAACACTAATGTCACGGAGAAATGCATTGCCTGTTATCCCCGCACAGAAAATGGTACTGCTCCTCGTTGTGTAGTAGCCTGTGTGGGAAAGATCAGGCTCCATGGTTGGTTGCATTCTCCTGCTAAATCTGAAGCGGATAATCCTGTGGATTACCTTGTACATGAAGCCAAGGTTGCCCTGCCACTGTATCCGCAATTTGGTACGGAACCAAATGTCTACTATATCCCACCTCGTTGGGCTCCTCGCCCATTCTTGAGACAGCTATTTGGCCCCGGTGTTGATGCTGCTATCGGCAAATATACGGATCCTGATGACACTTTATTCGGGTTATTAAAGCTATTCGGCACAACTGAGAAAATAATTCGCCGTTTCTCAGTTGGAAACCAGATTGCATCAGCATTCGATGAAAATGACAGGTTAATCCTTCGGTCTCCGTTTAAAGAGCCTTCGTTTGTCCGCCCTGCGTATGATGCTACTTATGATGTGGATCGATTTAATGAAACTTAAACTAGGATACAAAATATGAATAAGCTATATTTATTGCTGCTAATTGTTGCTATGGGAGCGGTGGCACTCACAATGATTGGGAGAGCTCCTATGGGCGCTACCGCTGCGGACATTGTGTCTATATATGTAGAGGGAGATTTGCCCTCAGTAGTTTCAACAGGGGATGAGCCTTCAAAGTTGTGGCAACGGACGACCCCTGCCAACATACAGATGAGCGCACAACGAACTACCCAGCCCATGTTGATGGAGACGAGCGTTGGAACGGTGGCTGTTCGCTCATTGAATAACGGTGAGCAAATCGCCTTCCTTCTTGAGTGGGAGGATGCTACGAAAAACATTGGTGGTGGCGTTACTGGATACCGTGACTCTTTAGCGATCCAATTTCCGGTTGTGGCGGGAAACCACCCTTTCAGTGATTTCATATGCATGGGTGTGGGAATTGAGGGAGAAGAAACCTCCCTAGTTGACATTATTCATTGGCGGGCTGACTTACAAGATGAAATTGAGAACGGATACGTTGATATTGAGGATTTATTTCCTAATCTTGGAATAACCTTATACCCCGATCTTGATTCCGCTATCTTCAGAACGGCAGAGGGAGCGGGTAATCCGCTGGCTAGCAGTGCCAAACTTGTACCTTTTGAACGCCTGAAAGCGGTCGGCTTTGGCACACTAGAAAGCAAACAGGCGTTAGAGGCCACAGCCTGGGGTCAATATTTTGAATCACAAGGTACTGCTGATGAAATTGAACCAGGATACTGGCGGGTAATAGTTACCATGCCGTTAGCGTCCGATGACGTTTCGAACACCCAGATGAAGCTGGGTGAGATGACCAGTATCGCGTTGGCTGCTTGGGATGGCGACAATGATGAAGTAGATGGTAAAAAGTCTGTGTCGGCATGGCTAGGCCTTGAAGTCCAGAAGACGATAACATCTATCCCATTATATAGTATCATTGTCCCTATAACCGCTGCTCTTACTGCTGCGTTTGTAATAGGATTTATAATAAGACGAGTTACGATAGTGCGGCAGAAAGACAAATAACCGGTTATATTGAATTTACCTTGACCGTGGTGGTTGTATATCAGATATAGCGTTGTTTAAACAAGGATGAATTTATGATAACGAATGCCTCTAAACAAACTATTGCCAGAGCCAATATTTACAGCTTCCTGGCAACGGCGTTCAGCTATCCCAGTCAAGAGGTTATAGAAGAGCTAGATAAAGCGTTGCCGCTGATTACTATGGATATACCTAATGAGAAACAAAATAATGACTTTCTTCAATCTTTGGTGCGATTACGACAGGCTATGGAGCGCACGGAAGGACGGCAAACCATTCAAGCGGAGTATAGCCTACTTTTCGCTGGCAAGGACAAGCTTAAGCTAAGTGAAGTCGATGACGAAAAGACTGGTGCTGATTTGGCTCAGCGCCTAGCGGATATCTCTGCCTATTACCTAGCATTTGGGCTTCAGGTGGCGGAAGGGACTGGGGAGCGTATGGATTTTGTAGGTACCGAGGTTGAATTTCTCCACGCTCTATTACTAAAACGCTACAATGCAGAACAGCAGGGGTGGGATGAGCAAGCTGCTATTTGCTCCAAGGCGGAAGTTCAGTTTTTGAAAGAGCATGCTTTCCAGTGGATGCCCGGTCTGGCTGAAAAACTGTCAGGGCAAGATGGTTTCTATGGCGCTCTTGGTGAGCTCCTGTTGGCTTTTATGCGAGTGGAGCAAACTTATTGCATTAGCTAATATCAAACCTTACAGTTCAGGTAGAGCATTAAAGATCATTACCGTTGCTACTTTGGTGGGGTTAGTGGTAGAGGTGGTGTTACTGAGAATGTTTGCCCGCGCTGGCATTTACATGTTTGAAGGTAGTTCCCCTCAATGGCTAATTGATATCTACAATACTTTTGTCCAGACAGGTGATATGGCCATGAACTTTGCTACCATTCTCACGTATATACTTCTTTTAGTCCTTGCAACTGTATTATGGCAACGTGGGACTGCAATCTCTAAAGTAGTGTCTGTATTTGTACTGGTCACTTTGAGCCTAGGAGCCACCCTTTTCTTTGTGTTTCCCAATGCTAGCCTTTCCTTCTCCTATTTTACTTCATCTATTTTTCTGGTGATCCTGGCGCTTGCTTACTATTGGAAGAATGGTGGCGCACCGCGTATGGTCTTGACATTGGGCCCTCTACTGATAATGCTTTTGGCTTCCTATTGGTACAAGATTGTTCCACTTGCTTATCAGTTGGGTTGGACGTGGTTGAACACTTCCTTCAACGCCTTGCAACTCAGCGAAGGGATGTTTCTTTTGTTTCTTTTCTCATTACCCTTAACGGTTGGACTAAGTCGCAATTACAAAATCTTGGCTGGGTCTATGATATTTCCACTTCTGTTAGTCTTAATACATCTGGTCAATCCTGATATGGTGCCCCTAATAGCTATATGGTCCTTCGGAATAGTCATGTATTTGCCTTTATGGATCTATATCTTGGCTTTGTGGTCGGCAGCTACAGCGATTCTTACTTTACTTGTCCGCGGTCACCTATTACCAGCCTTTGCACTGGTTATACTGTTGGGCAGTCACCGGATGTTGAATTTGATCTACTTTAATAACCTAGTTTTGATTGCGTTACTCATAGTAGTGATAATGAGCTGGCCGGTTTCCCCATTTTCAAGGCAATGGTCATTGTGGCGGCGCTCATCCCTGTAAAACTGTCATTTCTGAGATAGAAGAGGGCTTCCACATTAGTTTACTGTCGTTGTACAGTAGCTACTTATTGTTGAACATGCTGCTATCCAATTTTGACGAATGGTTATTAATGCGAGGTAATATCGAAATTGAATGTCAGATTGAAATATATAGCCGCAATTGCTTGTTTTATCGTGGCAATAGCCTTTTGGGCATGCACGCCAGAAAGAGAAGTATACCTGCCGGTTCTAAAGGACGCTCCAAATTTTACGCTTACAAACCAGGATGATTTGGAAATAAAACTTTCTGATTATTGGGATAAGGTTGTTGTTATGGATTTCATCTATACAAGTTGCCCCGATGTATGTGGTGAGATGAACAGCCATATGAAGAGTGTATGGGAGAAATTGGACTCAGATTTGCGGCAAGATCTGGTTTTAATATCGATTAGTTTTGACCAAGAATTTGATACCATTGCTATATTGAAGCAATATGCAGCCATTTATAATGTTCCGGGATGGCAATTCCTCACCGGTACCGAGGAGCAAATCATTCAGGTTACGGATGACTACGATATATTTTATGAGCGGGCTGGTGGTAACCACGGGGATTTACAAGATCACGAGCATGTGGATGGGCGCAGCTTTAATCACACTTCCGCGCTTGTAATAATTGACCAAGAAGGAAAGATCAGAAAAACATATGCAGATCCGGACTTACCGGACAATCAGGTAACCAGGGAGTTGGAATACCTGCTTAAGCAGTAAATGGCGTTAAGCTCGTAATCCGGAGGTCAGTATGTTTGAGCATCCTGTGATTTTTTAGAAAAGGCTTTGAGTCCTAAGTTCTCAATTTTTTTGTTGATATCAAATTCATGCTTCTTGAAGCCGCACTCTCTGGCAATACCTAATGCCTTAGAATAATATAAGATAGCTTTACGAACATCCCCTTTGTTGTTATGCAGATCACCGATTGCTATTAGGTTCTCTAATTGACCGTATGGAAAGCCTATGTCATCGGCAATTTTGAGGGATTGATTGTGGTATTGAAGTGCCTGTTTGTTATCGTTTAGTTTCTGATTAATTAACCCCAAGTTACATAAAATAGATGTTTGCACAGCGCTATCACCTGCTTTCTCATGCAGTATCTGTGCGTCCTCTGTATGTTGTATTGCATGGCCAATATCACCTAATTGCAAATAGAGCTCTCCAAGGTTGTTCATCGCACGGCAAATCCTTGCATCTGATTTCTCCTTTTGCGCAATATTGAGTGCCTCAGCAGCATATTTCTTTGCCATATTCAGATTACCCTTATCTTTCCATACAGTTGCTATATTATGAAGTAGATCGAATTCATGATATTTAAGGCCGAGATCTAAGCATAACGCATATGCTTTGCGCCCAAATTTTAAAGCTTTATCTAAGTCACCTAAGCGGCAGTAATCAAGCATTAATTCACCCAGATTATAAACTTCTCTAACCTTATCGTTCGATTTTCGTGAAATACTTAGGACTTCTTTGTGGCAGTCCGCTGCTTTTTCAACATTGCCCATATCATGAAATGCTATTCCCATTACCTCTAAATAAGTAGCTTCTCTCTCTATTTGTACGGTTTTTTTGCTAAGATCCAAAGCCTGCTCGAAGTTTTCCAAAGCAACAAGGAATTCGCCTCTGTAATAGTAAGCTAATCCTTGGCCCATATAAGCGACAGACAGCCAATGTTTATCTAAAAAAATTGCATTCAGTGTTGGTATCGCTTGAAAGGTTGATATTGCGTTGTCGAAATTACCCTCATAAACATACAAAAATTCCTTGATGGTTAGCACCATTATTTGGGCCCTAATGTTATTGGAGTTCTTAGTGATTTGCTCTGCAGCTGTCGTATATTCAAATGATTTGCTTAGATTGCCATTAAGGAAATAAACATGTCCGAGGAGGATATTCAATATGCATGCTTCGTAAGCAGAAGTATCAGACGTTAATCCGCTTTTGAAGAAATCAATAGCATTAAATAAATGGCCCTTCTCAAGTTCGGAGTTTCCTTTTTTTATCAGCTGCTGTATACGGACACTTACATCACTATTGGTTAAACCTTCGACGGCCCTCGTGATAATCGTAGTGAACAACATTTCAAGTATTCCCGTAGCGTCTATGCGCACTAGATTCCTTTCTCTAGTTACCCAGTTATATTTTTCTATAACTATACTATAAATTTCTCGAAAATCAATGATAAAAAAGTATGATGGTTGGGGCATACGGGACGGCATTCTTTATAATAGCTTACTTAAAGTTAACAGAAAAGAGTAAAATACTGTTTAGAAACTCAAGAGTGAAATCTATAGCCCAGAGATCGCAGGTATGAATCCTGCTTGTGCTACCATTGATTAAGCGAGGCAGCTCCAAATTGCGGAATCGTGTTTTTATTGCTATTGAAAAGCTAATGGACAAGCTGCAAAACTTCCCATTGACAACCAAGCATGTAGTGCTATAATACTCGCACAGTTCTATGTCAGATGAGTGAGTATGAAGAACAAAGCAAGCATTGACAAAGGCCAAAGTATCCATAATCGCACTATTCCTTGTGCGCTGCTATGTCTTCTCGGGGGCATCATTCTCCTTGTAGCACTATTGGCTGGTTTTCCAGAACTTACATCCGCGTTTTTAACCCTTATAGGCGCTGCTATGCTTAGCACAGGCGGCATTCATCTTATAGATAGCGTAATCTTGCATCCACAGAGAGAAGTGGCGTCACTAAAATGGAAAATTTATAGTAACATAACCGGTTTTATAAAAGGAGCCCTATTTCAGATTGATATTCTTGTCATTGCCATAACTTATTTTGTGGTTTTTATCAAAATTGCTGTCGCTGTTTCCCCTTAAATCTTTTGCGTCAGACCAAGTTAGTAAAATTAACGTTCCTGCTATATACAAATCTAATGTAATGACAAATAATTACGCATCCAAGCAAAATCTGGAGTTTTTCAGATGTTTTTTGCGCATCCTGTATCATCTATATAATTAGACCGCTGTGTGGCTGTATTGGCGTATAATTTGATTTACATTATTTGATATCCGTTGCCTTCTTTTGATATCATACCAGTGATATGGATGATCAGGCTGCCGCCGATGTAGTACAAGGTAGGGTTAATTCCAAACATCTCTTGTGGGTAGGTGTAGTAGCGCCGCTATTTATTGTTGGCCTTGTTTTGATTGCGGCTACGATAACCCCCGACTACAGCCACCTCTATCATGCCGTTAGCCGGCTGGGAGTCGACGGAATGGCGCACCCGGCTGTCCTTAATATCGCCATGGCTGTCTATGGGTTATTGATGTGGGTATATGCTTATGGCTTATACGATCAGCTGGGGCGTGACCGTTGCGCAAGAGCAATTTCCGTTATGATAGCTGTGCACGGATTAGGCGTTTTGGTTGCCGGTATTTTACATGATGACATACTGAAGCCCGGACAGACGATTTCTACTGAGGCCATTGCTCACAGTACTTTCGCTGTGGTATCGTATTTTGCTTTGGTTGCAGCGATGTGCGTATTTTCTTATTTTGTACGGCGCAGTCTATTATGGAAAGGATTTGTGTGGTTCACTGTCGTGGCGATTATGACGAGTATGCCACTGCTAGTTTTGTTTTTTTTCAAGATTGGTAGTGGGCCAGGATTGTTTCAGCGTGCCGGCTATGGCATTGCTCTATTTTGGGTGTTTGTTGTAGCAGTTAGGATTAGCTGGCTCAGAAGAAAAACGGCCAACTCGACTTAAATTAGCTTCGTTACAGTAATAATCACTCCTGAGAGAAACGCAGATTCTGAGCAGGAATGTTTTTTGTATGAAAGCGCCTTTGGCATGTGAAGTAGATAAAAACTAGAGGTTCGGGAAAAAGTGCAGGCGGCTAGTTTGGCCGCCTGCACTTTTATTTAATTTGAAGGCGTTTTTTATTGCTTTAAAACTGCCCCGTATGCTATAGTTTGTGGCATGGATTTTGAAGCTAAACTTGTATATAACGGAACGGTAACTACGCCAAAGGGATTTACGGCCGGTACCATATGTTCAGGAGTTAAGCCAGATAACCAGCCAGACTTAGGAATACTGTATTCGGAAGTACCGTGTGTCGCTGCCGGCGTGTTTACTGCAATTAAGATCAAAGCTGCGCCAGTTTTTGTGTCGCAGGAGAATCTTCAAAACAAAAAGGCGCAGGCTGTGGTGATTAATGCTGGTTGCGCAAATGCGTGCACTGGCAGTCAAGGTGATAAGGATGCCGCAGAGACGGCGACGCTTGTTGCAGATAAGCTGGGCGTAGCTGCCGAGGATGTAGCTGTTGCCAGTACCGGCGTTATCGGCGAAACGCTGCCCATGGAATCGCTGCGACGCGGTATTGCAGAGATGGTACTTACACCTAATGGAGGCAGCGATCTGGCACGGGCGATAATGACGACCGATACGCGCTCCAAGGAGGTAGCTTTCGATATTGGCGGGGTAAAGATCGGTGCCATTGCCAAAGGTGCGGGGATGATACATCCCAATATGGCAACGATGCTCGCGTTCATAACCACCGATGCTGAAGTGGAGTCCGAGTTCTTATCGAATGCGCTAAAAAAAGCGGTTGATGCATCCTTCAATATGATTTCGGTTGACGGAGATACCAGCACCAACGATATGGTGGTTGTTCTGGCAAACGGCCTTGCCGGTAAACCGAAACCGGATGAGTTCGAGGCGGGGCTTCAGGCGGTATGTACGTATTTGGCTAGGTGCATTGCCAGCGACGGTGAGGGCTGCACCAGGCTTATCGAAGTCAGGGTCGAAAAGGCGAAGAATGCGGAAGAGGCACGAATGGCTGCGCGGACGGTTGCTTCTTCCACGTTGGTGAAAACGGCAATGCACGGCGGTGCGCCTAACTGGGGACGCATAATAGCGGCCATTAGCAGAAGCGGAGCGGAGATAGTCGAGTCGAATGTGGATTTGTATCTGGATGAGATCTGCGTGCTCAAGGGTGGCTGTTATCAATCGTTTGATGAAAAAGATGTTATAACTGCCGATGAGGTTGTAATAAGGGTGTGCCTTAATTTGGGAGATGGCCAGGCTGCCGCATGGGGATGCGACCTTTCGGAGGAGTATGTTACTATAAATAGCGAATATACAACGTAAAAAGTGATTATAAAGACATGAAAACAATAGTAGTTAAAATAGGCGGCTCCACACTGGGCGAGCATGATACTACGATTGAGGACATAGTCGAGTTGCAAAAAAAAGATATGTGCCCAGTGGTGGTACATGGCGGCGGTAAGATGGTAACGGAGTGGATGGATAAACTAAACGTTGCCACTACGTTTAAGGATGGGCTGCGCGTAACCGATGAGCATTCGCTTGAGGTGGTTGTGGCTGTATTGTGTGGCATCGTCAACAAAGAGCTTGTTTCTGCCATCAACGAGGCTGAAGGCAAGGCTGTGGGTCTGAGTGGATTTGACGGAGGTATGATCCAGGCAGAGATCACTGACGAGGAACTTGGCTACGTGGGTGATGTCAAAAGCGTCGACGTCGCGCCGATCAGGTCGGTAATTGACGCCGGATACATTCCGGTAATAGCTCCTGGAGGGCATAACGGAGAGCACATGCTCAATGTAAACGCCGATTCGATCGCAGGTGAGATAGCAGTCGCAATCAGAGCAGACGAGATGATTTTTCTCACCGACGTTGAAGGGGTCCGAGATAAGTCTGGCACTCTGTTTTCAACGCTGCTCAAGGAAGAGATTGATTCACTTTTGGACATGGAGGTTATATCGGGTGGGATGATTCCCAAGATATATGCCTGTTTGCGCTCGCTTCTGTCGGTCGATACCGCTAGGATAGTGGATGGGCGTCAGCCGCATGCGCTTATAGAGGTGATCGACGGCAAGAATATGGGAACGGTTATAAGGTAATGACTGACTGGCAGGAGATTGAAAAAGAATATTATATGCCTGCTTTTACGCGCATACCGGTGACCTTGGTTCGTGGAGAGGGTATGAAGGTATGGGATGATGCTGGCAAGGAGTATTTGGATTTTGTGGCTGGCATAGCGGTAAACGTCTTGGGTCATTGCCATCCAGCGCTTACTGCTGCCATCTGCGAGCAGGCGGGGACATTGCTGCATACATCGTGTTTGTACTATACCACCCCGCAGCTTATGCTGGCCGAACTGCTGGTTAGAAACAGCGCGCTTGATAAGGTATTTTTCTGCAACAGCGGTGCTGAGGCAAACGAGGGTGCGCTTAAACTGGCGCGCCAGTACGGCAAGCATAAGCTTGCCGGCGCAAATGAGATAATAACCACCTTTAATTCGTTTCACGGGCGCACGCTGATGACTCTGGCGGCAACGGGACAGCCCAAGTTTCAGGAGCCGTACAAGCCGATGCCGGGCGGTTTCATCAATGTGGAATACAACAATATAGAAGCCATCAAGAAGGCCACCTCCAAAAAGACGTGCGCTATTATGTTGGAGCCAATACAGGGTGAGGGTGGTGTAAATATGGCCGCCGCTGATTATTTCAAACAGGTGCGTTCCTGGTGCGACGAGAAGAGTGTGCTGCTGATATTGGATGAGATTCAGACAGGTATGGGCAGAATAGGCCCACTGTTTGGATATGAACTCTATGGGATCGAGCCGGACATTATGACGCTGGCCAAGGGACTTGGCGGGGGTTTTCCTATAGGCGCGTTCATGGCCAAGGACGCGGCATCTGTTTTTGAAGCGGGAGATCATGGCTCAACGTTCGGCGGTAATCCGCTGGCTTGTGCCGCCGGATACGCTGTGCTGAAATACATACTTGATAACGATGTTCTAACTCAAGCCAGAGAGGTTGCATATCATCTCGCATACAAGCTTGAGCAGATGAAAACGCAGTTTGACTTTGTTACCGAGGTGCGTGGTAGCGGGCTGTTGATCGCCATGCAGTTTAATCGGGATATCGCGGCACATGTATTGAACGCCTGTATGAGCGAGGGGTTGCTCGTCAATAAACTTAAGCCAAACGCTATTAGATTTGTGCCGCCGCTGATCGTTTCTAAATCAGATGTTGATGTAGCGACGAATATATTGTATAAAGTACTCAGTAATATCAAGACGGAGAAAGGCCAATGACAGAGAAAATAGTGCTGGCTTATAGTGGAGGGCTGGATACCTCTATCGCTATTAAATGGATAAAAGAAAACTACAAGATGGATGTAATAGCGCTGACGATAAACCTGGGTGGGATGGAGCAAAAAGACCTTGACGCTATCCAGCGGAAGGCTTATGACGTTGGTGCAGTTTCAGCATACGTGGTGGATGCGAGGGAGGCGTTTGTTAATGACTACGTGTGGCCTGCTCTGAAGGCCAACGCCATATACGAGGGCTATCCGCTGGCAACAGCGCTGGCGCGCCCTCTTATTGCCAAATTGCTGGCCGAAACCGCCAGAAAAGATGGAGCCAAGGCGGTGGCGCATGGCTCAACCGGCAAGGGTAACGACCAAGTTCGATTTGAAGTGGGAGTTATGGCACTGGCACCGGAACTCAAGATATACGCACCAGCGCGCGAGTGGGGCATGAGCCGCGAGCAGGGTATAGCCTATGCACGGAAGCATGGCATTCTGGTTCCTGTCACCGTGGGTAGCCCGTACTCAGTAGATGAGAATCTTTGGGGGCGCAGCTGTGAATGTGGCGTACTTGAGGATCCATGGGCTGAGCCGCCGGAGGATGCGTATGGTTGGACAGCATCGCCTGAGGACGGACCGGATAAGCCGGAATATATAGAAATCGAATTTTTCAAGGGCATACCGGTTGCGCTTAACAGTAAGAAACTAGGCGCTGTCGGTCTGGTCGAAAACCTGAATAAACTGGCGGGTGCGCATGGCGTTGGCCGGTTGGATAACGTTGAAAGCCGCCTTGTCGGAATCAAATCGCGCGAGATATACGAGGCGCCTGCCGGCATCGTTTTGCTGGCTGCGCATCAGGCGCTTGAGGCAATTACTCTTGCCAAGGACCAGTTGCGCTATAAGAGTAAGGTGGCTATCGAGTACGCCGACCTGACGTACAACGGTCTATGGTTCAGCGCGCACCGCAAGGACTTGGCTGCATACGTTGACAGCACACAGCGCAATGTGACGGGCACTGTACGCGTGAAGCTGTATAAGGGTATTGCTACCGTCGTGGGTCGTAAGTCATTGAAAACGCTGTACAGCTATGGCTTGGCGACATATGACGATGAGGATCAGTTCGATCACAGCAATGCGGAAGGCTTCATACGTATTTGGGGGCTTCCGCTGAAGATACAAACCCAGTTGCAGGGAGATGACTTCGATAAGTAGTTAACTTTTTAGATGAAAATGTATGTGCAATCTTTAAAAAAGGCGGGCAAGACGAATGAGCGATATTCGAGGCCGTTTTAAAAAAGAACTGAATGAGAAAGTAGAGACCTATCAGGCCTCTATTTTCTTTGATCGGCGCCTGTTTGTCTACGATATATGCGGGAGCATTGCGCACGCCCAGATGCTAGGTAAACAAGGCATAATTACCGATGAGGAGGCTGAGCTTATAGTAAATGCTCTTCAGGCGGTGCGGGATGAGATCGAAAAGGGTGAGTTTGAGTTTAAGAAAGAGCTTGAGGATATACACCTTAACATAGAAAACCGCCTTTTTGAGAAGATAGGCGATTTGGCGGGCAAACTGCATACTGCTCGCTCGCGTAACGATCAGATTGCGCTGGATATGCGCCTTTATGTAAAAGACGCTATTATGATCACGATCGACCTGCTCGTCGAGCTTGAGCACACTATCGTGACTCTCGCCGAGAATAACAAGGATGTGGTTATGCCCGGCTATACACACCTGCAACGGGCGCAACCGATTCTACTGGCACACCATCTGTTGGCGTACTACGAGATGCTTGAGCGCGATGTAAGCCGGTTTCAGGGTGTAATGAAGCGTGTTGACGTGATGCCTCTGGGCAGTGGCGCGCTGGCTGGAGTGCCTTATCCTATCGACCGCGAGTTTGTGGCCAAGGAACTGGGATTTGGCAGCATCAGCAGCAACAGCATAGACGCCGTGTCAGATCGTGACTTTCTGCTCGATTACTCATCTGCAGCCACAATCGTTATGATGCACCTGTCGCGCCTTGCCGAGGAGATAGTCCTCTGGTCGTCCGATGAGTTTGGATTTATTGAAATAGACGATGGGTATGCCACCGGATCGAGTATTATGCCGCAGAAGAAGAACCCGGATGTTGCCGAACTGGCACGGGGCAAGACAGGTCGCGTCTATGGCAATCTTATCGGCCTGCTCACTATGCTGAAGTCGCTGCCCCTTGCCTACAACAAAGACTTGCAGGAGGACAAGGAGACGTTCTTTGATACGGTTGATACACTGCTGTCCACAGTCGAAGTGTTTGCCGGTATGGTATCGACACTCAAGGTAAATGTTGATCGCACTCGTGCTGCCGCAGACAGTCCCTATATACTGGCAACCGATATGGCCGATTATCTAGTGGGTAAGGGCAGTTCCTTCCGTCAGGCTCATGAGATTGTGGCTGGTCTGGTCAAATATGCGGAGGGCAAGAGTAAGGGCTTAAGATCTCTCAGTATCGAAGAATACCAGAAGTTTTCTGACCTGTTTGATAAAGACATCTGTGATATAAGCGTGGAAAAATCTATAGCCGCCCGCAATATTCCGGGCGGAACGGCCCAAGAGCAGGTTGAAAAAGCACTTAAGAAAGCAAGGGAGATTCTGGATGATAGACAGAAACGTGATTAAACTGGCACCGTCCATACTGTCTGCCGACTTTAGTCGATTGGGCGCGCAGATCGATGAGGCTACTGCAGCCGGTGCTGACTGGATTCACGTAGATGTTATGGATGGGCACTTCGTTCCCAATATCACCATCGGACCTCTCGTGGTCAAGTCAATCCGCAGTTGCACCACGCTTCCGCTGGATGTTCATCTGATGATCGAATCTCCGGAAAAGTATGTCAACCAGTTCGCCGACGCCGGCTCGGATATTATCACCGTTCACGCCGAGGCGTGCAAACACCTGCGTCGGGTGACCGAAAGCATAAAAGAGCTTGGGGTCAAGGTTGGTGTGTCTATAAACCCGGCAACGCCGCTGGAGATGATTGATGAGATACTGCCGAGTATCGATCTAGCGCTGATTATGAGCGTATACCCCGGTTTTGGTGGGCAGAAGTATATCAATGGTACCGAGAAGAAGGTAGCGCGGTTGCGTCAGAGGGTTGATCAGCTTGGTGTCTCGTGTGAGATCGAGATTGACGGGGGCATTACTGCTGATATAGCGCCCATAGTTACAAAGGCTGGAGCCGACGTGCTTGTTGCGGGTTCTGCGGTTTTTAACAAAAAGGAAACGATAGCCGAGGCTATCGCTAAAATCAAAAATAGTATAGATTAAACAAGCTTAATTACTTGCTTTGTTTTGAGTTCGCATACATCTGGTGCAAATATTAAGTTTTTTCTTTTCCCCGTTTATTATCAAGGTGGCTGCCTGTATATTGGGCTGCCATTTTCTTTTTGTACGCTTATTGGAATGAGAAACGTTGTGGCCAAACTGAGGGCCCTTACTACATAAATCGCACTTCAACCTATTTTCTCCTTTGACTTGTGTCCCTTTATCTTGTAGAATTTCCTCGAAAAATCATACCATATTCGAGCGTATATTAGCAAGCAAATATATCGATTTGATATTGAAGTATCAGTCATTATGTGGTAACGTGCATGCATAGAACTGCGATGCATAACGTGTTGAAGTTATATTGATTGCGAATCGAGTAGGGGGATAGATGGAGCGGATAGATTCCTGCAGCGGGGAGATGCTAAAAGGGATGTTTGTTGCGGCTACTTGGTGGCTTGAGAAAAACGCGGCAAACATTAACTCGCTAAATGTTTTCCCCGTGCCCGATGGAGATACCGGCACCAATATGTTGCTTACCATGCGTGCTACCACGAATGAGGCTAGTAGAGCCAAGGATACAAGTGCTTCGGCTGTAGCCAATGCCATGGCCAAGGGCGCCCTAATGGGGGCACGTGGCAACAGCGGGGTAATTCTTTCTCAAATTGTTCGTGGTCTTGCTAACGGGCTTAAGGATAAAGAATGCTTTACCGCCGGTGAGCTTGCCGCTGCCCTAGTGGAGGCTTCCTCACATGCCTATAAAGGCGTCAGTAAGCCGGTTGAGGGCACGATATTAACCGTTATACGGGAGGCTGCAGCAGCCGCGCAGGAGACGGCCCTAACAAATGGGTGTGATATCACATCCATTTTGGAGACGGCAGTGACCGTGGCAAAAGAGTCTGTTGCCAAAACGCCGACGCTGCTGAACGTATTGCGTGAGGCCGGCGTGGTTGATGCCGGCGGCCAAGGGCTTTATGTGATGCTTGAGGGCGCATTGCATTATCTAAAACAGGCAGAGGGAGAGAGCGGGCTTGAGGATGCGGATATGGTGCTTTCTGCGCCGGCGGCGGTTCAGGTGGAGCAAGAAATGGAGTACGGCTACTGCACCGAGTTTCTCATCAAAGGCAGCGGATTGAACACCAACGTAATTCGTGAGAAGCTGTGCTCAATGGGCCAATCGGTGTTGGTGGTTGGCGATGAGGATACGGTAAAGGTGCATATCCATACCTTTAATCCAGGTGCGGCACTAAGTTATGCTGCAGCCTTGGGCACAATGCATCAACTCAAGATAGATAATATGCAAGACCAGCATCAGGAGTTCATTGCCTCCAAAGATGAGCAAGCAGAAGTGGTGGATGGAATCTCAATAGTGGCGGTGGTTGCAGGTGAGGGCCTTTCAGAGGTGTTCAGGAGCATCGGCGCCGACGTAATAGTTACAGGCGGCCAAACGATGAATCCCAGTGTTGAGGATCTGCTGCGTGCGGTGGCCTCAGTATCAACCGATGAAGTTATTATTTTGCCAAATAATCCCAATATTCTACTTACTTCAAAACAGGCGCAGTCGCTTGCCGAGAAAAAGGTCGAAGTAGTTGGTCAGACAATCCCGCAGGGCGTCGCCGCATTGCTGGCTTTTCAACCGGGGGTCGATCTTGCCAGCAATCTTGAGACGATGGATGAGGCGACGTCTTGCGTTATAACCGGCGAGGTCACTATGGCTGTCAGGACCACGAAACTCGGTGGGGTCGAAGTGAAAGAAGGGCAGGCCATAGGTTTTATCGATGGACAATTCATCAAAGCTGGCAACGATCGCCTAAATGTAGTTTCTGCGTTGATAGATAAGCTGGAACTTGCCGATGGTTCTCTGGTTACTATCTATTGGGGCTCTGACAGTCATCAGGATGAGGTTGATAGTATAGTGTATTCAATGAACGGATATCACTCGGGACTTGAGATAGAGGTGGTAGAGGGTAAGCAGCCTCATTACAACTACATAATTTCTGTTGAGTAACAAAGGGGTGCTAGAATGCCAGTGAGAATCGTTACCGATGGCAGTTCCGATATCCCCAGAGAAAAAATTTACATGTCGCGAATTTCCCCGGTAGTGGGTACCCATCTGGGCCCATACGCCATCGGGGGTCTCCGCTATCGAGGGATAGACCTTGAGCGATATTAGTGAGCAACTGCGTAAGGTTCTTGATCTGGAGAAGTCCAAGGGCTATAACAATACCGCAGTTTTTGGGGGGCTGGATAAGTTCCTTGAGCGCTGGACCGATAAATTCAAAGGCGATCTGCCATCGCCAAGCTATGCATATTTAAGTGTGAACGATCGTGAAGAATGGGTCGAAAGAATCTTAGGCGGGCGAGTCACGGTCAAAAAACGTCCAAAAGCAACTCAACCTCAGCCCCAAGTGGACCAATCCGTTTTCAGTGAGTCGATAGCGGCAATAAAGGGTATAAGTTCACGTATACTTACGAAATTCAATAAGCTGGGTGTACAAACGATAAAGGACATGCTTTATTTTTTCCCCAGACGACACATAGACTACAGCAGGACGAGTAAAATCGCGGACCTACAAGTTGGACTTGAGCAGACGGTTGTAGGTACTATATGGCAGGCGCAGCCAAAGGCGATAGGTCGCTTTGGGCGTAAAGCAACCGAAGCCATAATTGGCGACGAGACGGGCAATATAAGCATTGTGTGGTTCAATCAACCATATCTGGCCAAGAAGATGCGCACCGACGAGCACATAGCGATAAGCGGCCGTGTAAGCAGCTACAAGAGCCAAAAGAGATTCGAGTCACCGGAGTACGAGATACTAATATCCGACGACTTGGTTCATACCGGACGCCTAGTTCCCGTCTATCCGCTCACGGGGGGATTGGCGGCGCGCACGGTGCGTCGCTTGGTAAAAGAAGCAGTTAATTTGTGGGCGCAGCGGTTGGCCGATTTTATGCCGAACAGTGTACTCGATCATGCCGATCTGATGTCGCTAAATAATGCTATTGAACAGGCGCATTATCCTGATAGTGGACAGACCAAAGATGATAGTAGAAAGCGGCTTGCTTTTGACGAGTTGCTTTTAATCCAGCTGGGCGTTTTGTCGCGCAAGCGAGATTGGCAGGAACAGCAGGATGTAAATTTTATTGACAAGCACTTGGACTGCGTCGATAAATTTATATCGTCACTACCATATGAATTGACTGAAGCACAGCGTAAAGCACTGGACGTAATAATTGCGGACTTAGGTAAACCTAAGCCGATGAGCCGCTTAATACAGGGAGACGTTGGCAGTGGCAAGACGGTGGTGGCCGCAGCAGCGATGATATTGGCGGTGGTCAACGGCTATCAGGGGGCGTTTATGGCGCCCACGGAGATACTGGCCGAGCAGCATTACCGCACGGTAGCTAAGCTTTTAGGGATGGAAGATATCGAAGGCACTATGTTTGAGCTGTCTCCCGATGCTTTCGGGCTTCCTATAAACTTTTGTCTTTTGATGGGCAGCACCAAAGCAAAGGACAGAAAAGAGATTTACGGGCGTATTGCCGATGGATCGATAAACATTGTCATTGGCACCCACGCTTTGATACAAGAATCGGTTGATTTCAAAGAGTTAGGGTTTGTTGTGGTCGACGAGCAGCACCGATTCGGAGTGCTGCAGCGCTCTGCATTGCGAGAAAAGGGGGCTAGCCCGCACGTGCTGGTGATGAGCGCCACACCCATTCCCAGAACACTGGCATTAACGCTGTATGGTGATCTCGATATATCTGTAATTGACGAGATGCCGCTAGGCAGACAGGAGATCATGACCAGGCTGGGAGGGCCGCAAAACCGTGCCAAAGCCTACCAGTTCGTTCATGATAAAGTTAAAGCTGGGCAACAGGCATTTATCATATGTCCTCTAGTCGAGGAATCCGAGGCTATCGATGCCAAGGCTGCGGTAACAGAACACGAACGACTTGCTCGTGATATCTTTCCTCAGCTCATGCTTGGGCTGCTGCATGGCCGTATGTCCTCTGCAGAAAAAGAAGACGTCATGCGAAAGTTCAGAGACGGGGATTACAATATTCTGGTGTCGACGTCGGTGGTAGAGGTGGGAATCGATGTCCCCAACGCCACCGTTATGCTTATCGAGGGCGCCGACCGGTTTGGGCTTTCGCAGTTGCATCAATTTCGAGGCAGAGTGGGCCGCGGCGATAAAAAGAGCTACTGCATTCTGTTGGCAGAAAAACCGTCCTCTGAGGCGATGGAGCGCCTGCAAATTATGGAACGGACCAACGACGGTTTCTGGTTGGCAGAGGAAGACCTCAGGTTAAGGGGCGCCGGCGAGTTCTTCGGTACGCGGCAGAGCGGTCTCCCCGATTTGCGTATGGCTAAATTATCTGATACACACATCCTGGAGCTGGCGCGTGCTGAGGCAATCGAACTATTTAAGGAAGACCCATACCTCAAAAAACCAGAGCATGCGCTATTGCTTAAAGAAGTGGACAAGTTATGGTCCAGCACCGATGAATTTAGCTAGTTTTTCGGTCTTCACCACGCTGTATCAAGTTCAAAATGCCGCTACGTATGCAGATAATCGATTTTTCTCAGTAATTAAGCTTGTTGGTAAGATTTGAGGATGCTTCAATCACTCCCGTTATGCGGTTCTTTAGAATTGAGATTCTACTACCTTATGGCGTATAATAGTCCTTTAATCCTCATTTGAAAGAATGGATGTTAAAATGGTCAAGTACAAGATTGCCGAGCTTCTTACGCAAGCGGTAAGAGAAGCGGTGGAAAAAGAAATGCTGCCAGCAGCAGCGCTACCCGATGTAGCAGTGGAACGCCCGCAAAACGTAGAGTATGGTGATTACGCATCCAGCCTGCCGCTTAAGCTCAGCCGTGCTATGCGCATGAGTCCTATTGACATTGCCAAGACACTTGCCGATCTGATACCTGTTACCGAGGAAATCGAGAAAATTACGGTAGAGCCTCCCGGATTCGTCAACTTCTCTTTGAGCAGCAAGTGGTTGGTAAATCAGGTCGAAAACGTGCTTGCTGAAAAGGAGGATTTTGGTAATCTGAATTTGGGTACTGGCCAAAAGGTGCAACTGGAGTACGTCAGCGTCAATCCTACCGGCCCCGCACACGTGGGCCATGGACGCAGCGCTGTTTTGGGCAGTGCACTTGCCAATGTGCTAAAAGCTGCAGGTTACCAGGTGATGTCCGAGTACTATGTGAACGATGCTGGTAACCAGATGGATGCCTTCTACAGATCACTTTACGCACGTTACCGCCAAACTTTGGGCCTTCCCCATGAAATGCCGGACGACGGCTACATGGGAGACTATGTTCTGGATGTGGCTAAAGAAATCATTAAGGAAAAGGGTGATGTTTACGCCTCTATGACTGAGGATGAGGCTATCGCTCAGCTAGGCAGCATAGGGCTTGAGTGCATGATTGAGACCATCAAGGACGACCTCGAGGCACTCGGTGTTGAATTTGACGTGTGGTTCAGTGAGCAGAGCCTATTCGATGATGGGCAATATGCCAAGGCGATGGATATTCTCCAAAAAAACAACCACACTGCTGAAAAAGAGGGGGCTGTGTGGTTTACATCCACCGCTCTGGGCGAGGACAAGGACAATGTGCTGGTGCGATCCAGTGGCACGCCAACATATTTCGCATTGGACGTGGCCTACCACTACAACAAGCTGATGGAGCGTGGATTTGATAAAGTGATAGACATCTGGGGCGCTGACCACCAGGGGCACGTTTCTAGGATGAAAGCAGTGCTTACCGCACTGGGTATAGACGAACAGCGTTTGCATATCATAATCTCGCAGATGGTCACGCTTAAGCGCGGCAAGGAGATCGTGCGCATATCCAAGCGCACTGGCGACTTGATAAAACTGCGCGAATTGATAGATGAAGTGGGGCTTGACGTGTGTCGCTTCTTTTTCCTGACTCGCTCGGCAGATTCGCAGATGGACTTTGACCTGGAACTGGCCAAGGAGCAGTCCAACGATAATCCGGTGTACTACGTACAGTACGCCCACGCGCGCATTTCCAGCATACTACGCTTGGCAACGGAAAAGAACATCGATTATTCAGATGGCGATGTGGCGCTGTTGACGCACGATGCTGAGTTGAATTTCATCCGCAAGATGCAGCAACTAGCCGAGATTATTGACTTAATAGCGCGCACCTACGAGCCACATCACCTAACCTATTTTGCGCAGGAAATGGCCACCGCTTTTCACAGCTTCTATAAACAATGTCGCGTGATATCTGACGACCAAAAAATAACCACAGCACGCTTAAAATTGGTTACTGCGGCTAAAATCGTTTTTTCCAAAGTTCTGACGCTCATGGGTATGAACGTGCCGGAGAGTATGTAATTTAGTATCCTTGTCCCTCTTTGTACATCTGGGCCATTTTTGCATAAAGGCTGTTATCGTCCCTTTCAACCCACTCGAACACCTTTTCTGTAAGCTCCTTTTTTATCTTGCCTGGTATTCCAGTCACAAAGGACTTAGCAGGGATTATCTGGCGCTCTGTTATTAAGGTCATAGCGCCGATGATGCAGTAGTCACCTATCTCAGAATGCGGCAGGATAGTGGCGTTCATGCCAACCAGTACGTAGTTGCCAATCTTTTTGCCGTGTACCCCCGCGCCGTGGCCGAACATTACGTTATTGCCTATTTCTGTAATGCCCTCGCAGTGCAACACGCAGTTGTCTTGTATACTTACGTTGCTGCCGATGCGCACTTGGCCGAAGTCGGCCCGGATGACGGCGCCTGGCCATACGCTGGAGTATGCGCCTATCTCTACATCGCCGACGATGTATGCGTATTGGCTGATGAATGCCGTTTCGTGTATCTTCGGCGCTTTGCCATTAAACTCCTTGATCAACTCATGCCCTCCTTATATCTGCTCTATTATACTATCAATCGCAACCATAGCGTCAAGCGTTGCTGGCCTAATCAAGTTGTGTTAGACTTTATTGGCGATTGTAATCGAAAGGCATATACGATGAAAAAGGGACGGGTGTTTTCCGGCGCAAGGCCGACGGGGCAGCAACACATCGGCAACTACATAGGCGCGATTAAGAACTACGTGGCGCTTCAGGACGAATATGAGTGTATCTACTGCATCGTTGATATCCACGCGCTGACCACGTTTGAGGATATGCAAATGTTGCAGGCCAATATTCGCGGGATAGCGCTGGACTGGCTGGCGGCGGGTATGGATCCTCAGCGCAGTATAGTATTTGTTCAGTCGCACGTGCCAGAGATAACCGAACTTTGCACCTATATGGGTATGGTCACCCCCATGGGTTGGCTCACCCGCGTGCCCACGTTCAAGGAGATGGTTAGGTTGCATCCGGACAACGTCAATTACGGGTTGCTGGGCTATCCGGTGCTGATGGCCGCTGACATCGTGCTGTATAAGGCCGATACCGTTCCTGTGGGTGAGGACCAGCTGCCGCATTTGGAGTTTACCCGCGAGATAGTGCGCCGCTTTAACTCGATATTCGGCGATGTGTTCCCCGAGCCCAAGGCCAAGCTTACCGAAATACCTCTGATAATTGGGCTAGACGGTGTCAATAAGATGAGCAAGAGCCTAGATAACCAGATCGATCTGGCAGCTGAGCCTGAGGAAACGATTAAGCGTATATCAACCGCCTACACTGATCCGGCGCGTAAACGCAAGGGTGACCCTGGCCATCCCGACATCTGCAACGTATATACGCTGCACCGCGCTTTTACATCCATCATCTTTCATGAAAGGTTCGCTTCCGTAGCACTTGAGTGCAAGCAGGCCGAGATTGGCTGTGTGGACTGTAAGCGACTGCTGGCGGATAGCATAAACGAGTACTTGAAGTCATTCCGCGAGAAACGTGCTGAGATTGCAGCTAAGCCTGGCTATCTTGAGCAGGTGCTTGCCGACGGTGCCCACCGAGCTGCAGTGATTGCCAAGGAGACCTTGCGAGAGGTCAAGGAGAAGATGGGGCTGATTTAGATGATTCTTTTGCTGAGTATTCTTCCCTATGTTTTAAGGATAAAAGCTACTACACTAATGAAGAGTAAAGGCAAGATGAAATAGGCATATATATCAATTGCGGAGTTAAGTGAATTTATTTAAGCGCTGGCTTTTTGGTGTGCCAGTCTGACTCCTGTTCGTATGCGTGGCCGATGCGCAGTATCGTTTCCTCATCAAAAGGCTTGCCTAATATCTGCAATCCCACGGGTAGCCCGTCAACGAATCCACTGGGAACGGAAAGGCCGGGTATACCGGCAATGTTTATGGGCAACACGCATACATCGCTTAAATACATCTGCATCGGGTCATTTGCCTTTTCACCTAACTTAAACGGCACAGTGGGCGACGTTGGTGTTACAAGTGCGTCGTATTTGGAAAAGGCTTGGTTAAATTCCTCCCAGATGAGTCGGCGCAGTGATTGTGCCTTTTTGTAGTAGGCATCGTAGTAGCCAGCCGATAGCGCGTAAGTGCCTATCATAATGCGCCGCTTTACCTCTGCGCCGAAGCCATCCTCGCGTGTTTTTTCCATTATGTCCCACATGCTGTCGCCGTCGGTGGTACGGTGGCCGTACTTGGTGCCGTCGTAACGGGCCAAGTTGGCCGATGCCTCCGCCGGTGCAATGAGGTAATAGGTTGCCAATGCGTAGTCGGTAAGTGATAGCGACATGTCCCACTCTACTGTAGCTCCAAGCCCCTTAAGCTTATTGATGGCTTCTTCAATTACCGTTTTGACATCACTTTGCATGGCATCCACGAAGTACTCCTTAGGAATGCCGATGCGTAGCCCTTTGATATTACCGGTAAGCGCTTTTGTATAATCGGGCACTGGCTTGTCGACCGACGTTGAGTCGCAGCTGTCGTATCCGGCAATTGCATTCAGCACTAGGGCCGTATCGGTAACATCTCTGGTCAACGGACCTATCTGGTCCAGAGAACTGCCGAAAGCCACCAGTCCATATCTGGATACCCTGCCGTATGTTGGCTTGAGCCCCACCACGCTGCAGAATCCGGCGGGCTGGCGTATACTGCCACCGGTGTCCGAGCCCAGCGCGTAAAGGGCTTGATCTGCCGCAACTGCCACTGCCGAGCCGCCGCTGGAACCGCCGGGCACTCTTTCATAATCCCACGGGTTTTTGGTAATGCCGAAGGCCGAGTTCTCTGTCGAAGAGCCCATAGCGAACTCGTCGAGGTTGGTTTTGCCTAGCAACACCATACCGCTTTCGTTCAATTTTTTTACGACGGTTGCATCGTATGGCGGAACAAAATTTTCAAGCATTCTTGACGAGCATGTGGTCTTTATTCCCATTGTGCACATATTGTCCTTGATAGCGGCGGGTATGCCTGTTAGCGGAGTTGCTTTCCCTGCTTTAATACGTTTGTCGGCTGCATGCGCCTGATCCAGAGCGATTCCTTTCGTAACTGTAACATAGGAATGCAGTTTACCATCTGTATTATCAATATGCTTAAGCACATCTTTAGTAAGCTCTACGGACGAGATTTGCCCCATTTTAAGCATATTGTGCGCCTGGTGTATGGTCAGTTTGTGTAAATTCAGCTTGTATCTCCCATCGCTATTCCAAAACGGCCTTTACCTTAAAACAGCCGTCCTCGGCCTGCGGTGCGTTGGCCAGAATTTGCTCCTGCGTATATGATGGCTTGGCCTTATCCTCGCGCCATACGCCGGTAAGCTCGTTGAGTATCAATGGGTCCACGTTGGCATCTATGCGTTTCAATATTTCATCGAAGTTGCTAAGGATGTCCGACAGCTGCTCGCTGTACATGGTAATCTCAGCTTCGGTAAGCTTTATTCGCGCCAACGTTGCTATGTGTACTACCTGATCGCGGGTAAGCTTCATCGTTTAATGGCCTCTTTCCATTATCGTATGATTAGCTATTCATTATAGCATTGGCCTTTAACAGTGGGCAATAAGGGGAATGTTTTGAGACAGGTGCAGTAGACAGCAATGGCGTTTTTAAGGTATCATTCAAACTTGGTGCGAGGTGTGGTTTAAAGGTGAATAACTGTAAGGGTAAAATAATAAATCATGAAGAATTATTCAACTGAAGCAATTAGAAATTTAGTTTTTATGTCGCATAGCGGTGCCGGTAAAACGTCGCTGGTTGAGGCCATGCTGTACAATGCTGGAGCAATAAAGCGCTTGGGCAAGGTTGACAGCGGAACCACGGCATCAGATTTCGATCTGGCAGAAATCAAAAAACAGATAAGCATAAACTTGTCGCTACTTTCGTTTGAGTATAAAGATACCAAGATCAACGTTATCGACACCCCCGGTTACGCTGATTTTGTGGGTGAGGTTAAAGCGGGGGTTAGAGTTGCCGATACTGCCGTACTAGTAATATGCGCCGCGTCTGGTATTGAGGTGGGTACCGAGCTGTCGTGGCAGTACACCGAAAAACAGGGCATCCCTCGTGTAATATATGTGAATAAGATGGATCGCGAGAACGCCGATTTTTTCAAGGTTGCTGCCGAAGTAAAATCGATGTTCGGTATAAACTGCGTACCGGTGCAACTTCCGATAGGGGCTCAGGACAGCTTTAAGGGAGTTATCGATTTACTTAAAATGAAGGCCATAATCGACGATAAGGAGCAGGACATACCCGCCGACATGGTTTCGGATGCCGAGGCCTATCGCGAGGGTATGATAGAGGCGTTGGCTGAGGCGGATGACGACCTGTGTGCCAAGTACCTTGAGGGGGAGGAGCTTACCGAAGAAGAGGTCAGCCAGGCGCTTAAGCTAGGAATCAACACCGGCAAGATGGTACCTATCCTAGCTGGTTCGGCGCTTGCCAGTAAAGCGATAAGCCAGTTTATGGATTTGGCCTGCAGTTATCTTCCATCGCCAGCCGATAGAGGCACAGTAAATGCTGGTGACGAGGAAATCGAGCCCAATGCTTCTGGCAGTTTGGCGGCACTAGTGTTCAAAACCACCGCCGACCCATATGTTGGTCGCCTTACTTACTTCAGGGTTTACTCCGGAACAATATTCAGCGATTCTCATGTGTACAATGCCAATAAGAAGCGCGATGAGCGTGTGGGCCAATTGCTTATGGTTAAGGGCAAGGAGCAGACACCGGTCAAGGAACTGGTTGCGGGCGATATTGGCGGAGTGGCTAAGCTGGCTGAAACCGGCACATCGGATACGCTGTGTGGCCAGGACCGTCCGGTAACGTTTGATGCTATCGACTTTCCTAAGCCAGCCTACAGTGTGGCGGTGCATCCCAAGACCAAGGCGGATATGGACAAGATGGGTACTGCGCTTACCAAGCTGGTTGAGGAAGATCAAACTCTTACCGTCAAAAAGGATAATGAGACCGGAGAAATGTTACTTTCTGGCATGGGAGACTCGCACGTTGATGTGGCAATAGAGAAGACACAGCGCAAGTTCGGTGCCGATGTACTCATTCAAACGCCGAAGGTTCCATATCGCGAGACGATTACGACTCAGGTTACGGCGCAGTACAAGCACAAAAAGCAAACTGGTGGACATGGCCAATACGGACATGTGTTTTTGGAATTTGAGCCGATGCCACGCAACAGCGGGTTCGAGTTCGGTGACAGGGTTGTTGGTGGAGTTGTGCCCAAGAACTATATACCCGCGGTAGAAAAGGGTGTTGTCGAAGGCTTACAGGGCGGCGTGCTTGCTGGATACCCCGTTATTGACATTAAGGTAACGCTGTTTGATGGCAGTTATCATCCGGTGGATTCCTCGGATATGTCTTTCAAGATAGCTGGTCTTCATGCGTTCAGAAAAGGAGTGGCCGAGGCGGGCCCGGTACTACTTGAGCCGATAATGAGCATGCAGGTGACCGTGCCTGGCAACTTTATGGGCGACACCATGAGCGACCTCAATACCAAGCGGGCCAAGGTGATGGGCATGAACCCCGCGGACGGCATGACGACTATTGAGGCACAGGCACCGCTGTCTGAGGTGCTGCGCTATGCCACTAGTATACGTTCGATAACGCAGGGGCGGGGCACGTTTACCATGGAGATGGATCATTACGAGGAGGTTCCGGCGCATCTGGCGCAGAAGATAGTTGGTGAAAATAAGAAAGAATAACGGCTGATTAGCCTATCACAGTTATAGAAAAGGCATGGCGTATGTCCTGCCTTCTTTTGTTTGCGGTAGACGATCCCTATCCTAAACGGCTATTGTTTTACGCTAAAGCCTGCTTCTTCAAAGACTTTTATTACTGTGGCAAGATTCTTTTTCTGGTTCTCGCATCCTTTAGGAATGGTTATTTTCCTGCCCAGTGTTCTCCTTACCAGCGGGTTGACGATCTTCGCAAACCCCAGTTCTTTTAGGATGTCGATGAGTTCGGGATATTGCTTGGTAAGCTGGTAAACGTTTTTGCTCAGATTAAGCTCTTTCATTTTTTACAGCCTCTTTTATTGCGTTTTTGTCCGCTCGCTTATCCCACTAATACTTCACCCGATACCGTTTCAAGTAACATGAGTATAGTCAGTTGACATAAACACGTCAACTTATGATTAATGGAAGAGAGAAAAAGGCAGTGCGATTAAAATCCTGCCTTTATTGGTTTGTTGTCGAAAGCTTTATTTACAGGTTGATGTTGGAGTATTTTCTCCAGATTCTAGGCTCGGTATCCCAGTTTTTGCCTTTCAGTACATCAAGTGTTCTGTTAATATACGTCCGTGTGTCCTCAGGCATAATCACATCATCAATGAAGCCGCGCTCTGCCGCATGATACGGATTTTCGTACAGCTCGCTGTATTCGGCGATTCGCTCTGCGGCCTTTGCTTTCGGGTTCTCCGCGTTTCTGATTTCCTTAGCAAAGATAACACTTGCTGCTGTTTCTGCTCCGACGATGGTTACCCTGGCGGTAGGCCATGCCCATACAAAGTCGGCACCGATACTTTTATCAAGCATGCCGTAGTGCGCGCCGGCGTAGGATTTACGCAGCATTATGGAGATCAGCGGAATAGTAGCGTCGGCGTAGGCAAATAGCAGCTTGGCGCCATGTCTTAAAATTCCGTTGTGATCCTGACCCGAACCGATCAAATAACCGGGGCAGTCCTGGAGCGCTAATACCGGAATGTTGAACAGATCACAGAACCTAATAAAGCGTGCCATCTTGTCGGCGGCGTTGATATCGATACAACCGGATGCCCACATTGGCTGGTTGGCGCAGATGCCTACGGAGCGTCCGTTGAATCTCGAAAAGCCGATAATCACGTTCTTTGCGTGCATCGGCAACAACTCTAGGAACTCGCCGTCATCGGTTAACAGTTTGATGACCTTTTTCATATCGTATGCTTTGAGTGGATTTTCGGGCACTATATCGTTAAGCTCGGCGATTTTCTTTTCTGCAGCGTCCTTGGTTTCTACAACCGGCACCGGAGCTTTGTTATTGTCTGGGAAGTAACTGAGCAGTTGCTTTGCCTTGTCTATGGCATCTTTATCGTCACTGGCCACTAGGTGGGATTGTCCGGATTTGATAGCGTGAGCCTTATATCCGCACAGGTCCGGAAGGGATATATCTTCACCCGTTTGCGTCTTAACAAAAGCGGGACCGGCTATGCCCATAAAGCCGGTTTTTTTGCACTGAATGAGGAAGTCCTGCATTATGGGGTGGTAAGCCTGTCCACCGAGGCAGGGGCCCATAAGTAAAGCTATCTGAGGGATTATACCGGATGCCTTGATTTGAGCTCTAAACAGCCATCCATAGGCCTCAAGCGTGTCCATTCCTTCCTGCAACCTAGCACCACCGGAATCGTTCATGCCGATTACCGGCCAGCCTCTTGCCATTGCTAGTTCAATGGCTCTGACCTCCTTTTTTCCGTGGTACTCACCAAATGTGCCGGCTAATGCCATGAAGTCTTCTGCGAAGGCCACAACGTATCTGCCGTTTACCTTGCCGTATCCAGTTACCACACCCTCTGCTGGTATCTCTTTTTTATCCAGGCCGAATGCAGTAGTTCTGTGCTTAACGTATAAACCTATCTCCGTGAATGTGTCTTTGTCAAACAGGTAATCAAGGCGCTCTCTGGCGGTCATCTGACCAGCCTTGTGGCGCTTTTCGGTGGCCTCTGGCGAAGCCATCGCTATTATCTTTTTTCGTTTTTCTTTATAGCTCTCAACTAGGCCCACTTAATCCCTCCTTGTTATTCCTTAACATAAGCAATCTAATTAACAATAAGTTAAATCTTACCGATTATAGCATATTTTGAGTGTATTATTCTATACAGTAAGGCACTTAATTGACAAGTTGAGGATTGACAGTTTATTGTCTGGATGATACAGCAATGCACTGAGTTAACTACTAAAGGCCAAGGAGGCAAACATGCCAGACAAGGTTATTAAAAGTGATGATGAGTGGAAGAAGCAGCTTACCACGGAGCAGTATTTGGTCACGCGCAAGAAGGTCACTGAGCCTCCGTTCATGGGTAAGTACCATAATTATAAGGGGGATGGCATATATCGTTGTGTAAATTGTGGTAATGAACTCTTCAGTTCTGATGATAAGTTTGATTCCGGCACCGGGTGGCCCAGCTACTACATGCCTATTTCCGAGGACAGCGTTGAGCTGGTACCCGACAGCGATGGTGTAAGAGTGGAGGCTTTGTGTAAGCGATGTGGTGCGCATCTGGGGCACATGTTCGACGATGGTCCCGAGCCCACAGGACTGCGCTATTGTATGAATTCAGTCGCGCTTGATTTTACCGAAAAAGATTCTTAAGTGATTCTAGTTAATAAAAACTCAACGGGATTGTGTCCGTCGGGGCAGGCGACGGACACCACGTTTTCCTCTTTGGACCAGGGGAACTTGCCACCGTACTGCAGCACTGATGCGAAGGGGAACATAGTATAGTATGCGAAGGCGCATAATCCTTCAGGAGTCTTATCCCCAACCACATACTCATCTCCAACCTTATGCCCAATAGCACAGTGGCCTTTTTGTGATATGACTTTTGCAATTACATCAGACATTAATCTCTCCTAATTTCTGCATTTTCGGCATTGATAACAGTTTTTAATGCCGTTATCCCCACCTCGATTTGCTCGTCATCTGGCTCGCGGGTAGTAAGTTTCTGGATAAACATTCCCGGCACAAACAGTATTTTCACCAGCCAGTGTTTGTAATAGCGTGCGCTGAGGCGAATTATTTCATAACTGATTGCAGCAATGACGGGTAG
>Ga0187833_10000864_pt1 | contig 35570 bp, 35 predicted proteins | sample ETNtaG_37_FD_167968 | JGI IMG/M metagenome (GOLD analysis project Ga0187833, IMG submission 167968) | Marine microbial and viral communities from oxygen minimum zone, Eastern Pacific Ocean - ETNP2014_SV_400_PacBio MetaG (Illumina Assembly) | ecosystem: Environmental > Aquatic > Marine > Hypoxic...
TCGCCATCCTGGAAAGCTCTGACACCCTAGCCAGGGAGCTGGTACCGGCAATCTTCCTTGAGATAATGCGCATGGTGACACTCTACCAGTGTCACTCATCATTATGAACGAGTTCAGGGGCCGTGAGGAATCTATCGATTGTCACGTTATTGTTGCAGCTCCCGCCGTCAGAGGACAAATGCCCGCTCTGTTGACTTTCCTGCGCAATTCCTGCTAAATTCAACTTCAAATTATCGCCTTAGCCCGAGGTAAACAGGGATGGGAAGACGCCTTTTTAAAGAACTGGAGCGGGCTTACGGCTTCGACGAGGTCGCGATCGTTCCAGGTCAAGTCACCATTAACCCGGACTTGACCTCTACCACGATGACCATAGGGGATCAGACCTTCGAGATACCGGTGTTGGCCTCGGCCATGGATGGGGCCGTGTCCCCCCGATTCGCCACCTTGATGAATCAAATGGGCGGGCTGGGTGTACTGAACGCCGAGGGCCTGTACACCCGGTACGAAGACCCCTACTCCGTGCTTGAAGAGATCATTTCCGCGCCCCAGGCGGAGGTAACCCACCACCTCCAACAGGTCTACTCCGAACCCATCCGGGAGCACTTGGTGGGGGAGCGGGTCCACGAGATCAAGAAGTCCGGCTCGGTCTGCGCCGTCTCCTTCACCCCTCAAAACGCCAAGCGGATGTCCCCGGTTGCCGTGGAAGCTGGGGCCGATATCGTGGTGGTGCAGTCCACAGTGACCACGGCGAGGCACATGTCCCGAAGCTACCGGGGTCTGATCTTTTCCGAGATGATAAAGACCCTCAACGTCCCGGTGATGGTGGGCAACTGCGTGACCTACGAGGTGGCCCTGGAACTGATGGAAACCGGCATTGACGGGATCCTGGTCGGAGTGGGACCCGGCGCCGCCTGCACCACCCGCGAGGTGGTGGGGGTCGGGGTCCCCCAGGTGACCGCCACCCTGCAGTGCGCCACCGCTCGGGATGACCACTTCCGCCGCACCGGGCGCTACGTGAACGTCATTACCGACGGCGGGTTTCGCACTGGAGGGGACATCTGCAAGGCCCTCGTCAGCGGCGCCGACGCCGTGATGCTGGGAACTCCCTTTGCCCAGGCCGAGGAAGCGCCGGGACGGGGACACAACTGGGGCATGGCCAACCCCCATCCCGAGCTGCCCCGGGGCACCCGCATCAAGGTGGGCACCAAGGGGACCCTGCAGCAGATACTGTTTGGCCCGACGTCCGCCACGGACGGCACCCAGAACTTCATCGGCGCCCTGCGGGTTGCGATGGGCATGTGCGGCGCTTACACCATTCGAGACATGCACCGGGCTGAAATGGTCGTCGCCCCGTCGATCAAGACCGAGGGCAAGTACTTCCAGTTGGGTTTGTAGCGCCGGGGGCGGCCTTGCCCGCTACCGGAGAGCCGTTCGCTCCGGCTCGCGCCGCCGGGGCGAATCTTCCTCAGCGTCTCATTCTCAAACGGAGAGCCAGGGGACCCACACCCCTCCACCACCGATGATGGCCACAGAGGCGCAGAGATACAGAGAAGAAACCGCTGGTCCTCTGTGCCTCTGCGCCTCTGTGGCTATCGCACCGAAAAAGAGGTCTGGACAGATGATCTCCTTTCCGCTATTTTAGTGTTTAATGTAGTGCAACCTTCGACAAGGAGGCATCCGGAATGGCAGATGACATCCGCACGGTCCAAATCCTTGACCCGACCGCCGAGGACGTACCCGAAGAGCTGGGCCTCAGCCCGAAGCTCCCCGACCTGAAGGGAAAAGTGGTTGGCCTCTTGGAAAACCGCAAGTATCATGCCGACGCTTTCCTGCAAGAGCTTCAGGATGTTTTGGTCCAGGACTACGGGGCGGGCAAGGTAGTGTATACCACCAAGTTCACCTACAGCGCGGCCTGCGCGGAAGAGACCCTGGACACCATGTCCGCCGAGTGCGACGTGATTATCCACGGAATCGCGGATTGAGGGTCCTGCACGGCGTGGGGTCTCCACGACACCGTAGCGACCGAGTCCAAAGGGGTTCCGTCGGTCAGCGTGATAACCAGTGCCTTTACCCGGGCGGCGCATGCCCGGGCGACCTTCCTGGGAATGCCGGGCGCCCGCATTGTGGTCCTGCCCAGCCCTCTGGCCACCCGCAGCTCTGACGAAGTCCGCCAGATGGCCCACGAGTACGCCTCGGAAATCGTCGGTCATCTCGCCGGCGACTAGCCCGCCACCGGCGCCGAGCCGGGCGGAGCCGTCAATAAACCTCCGAGGACTGACATGGCGAATCCGTTAGCCCTTCAGTCGCGTCGCGTCCAGGTCCAGGACTCGTTCGACGCGATCCAAGACTACTGTTCAGAACAGGGCTGGACCGATGGCCTGCCGGTGGTTCCACCCACCGAGGACCTGGTGCGCCGGACGCTACTGGCCTACGGCGAAGATCCGTCCCTGTCCCTGGGGGTTATCCAACCGCGCAATGCCAAGGTCACCCTGGAGAAGCTGGCGGTAAACGCCGTCATGGCCGGCTGCCGGCCCGAGTACTTCCCGGTGGTAGTAGCGGTGGCCAAGGCGGTCCTTAAAGAAGAGTTCAACGTGGCCGGGGTATCGGCCACCACCGGCGGCGCCACCCCGGCCATCATCGTCAACGGGCCCGTGGTTGAGGAGCTGGGCATCAACGGGGATGCCGGCTGTTTCGGCCCGGGCTACCGGTCCAACGCCGCCATCGGCCGCGCGGTACGCCTGGTCATCCGCAACCTGGGAGGATTGATCCCCGGAGAGATGGACAAGGCGACCCTTTCGCTGCCGGCCCGGTACACCCTCTGCTTCTCCGAAAATGTGGACCGCAGCCCCTGGGAGCCGCGGCACGTAGAGCTGGGATACGACCCCTCCGCCAGCATCATCACGGTAGCCGGCATCAGGGGCATCCATATCGTGATGGAGAACACGGTTTCCACTGGCATCGGGGTCCTCCAAACCATCGTCGGCAACATGAAAGGGACCGCGGTTTCCAACTACTGCCAAATTGGCACCGGCACCCAAATCGTTCTGGTGCTGTGCCCCGAGCACGCCGCCGACATTCACGCCTCCGGGCTGTCTAAAGCCGACGTCCGGGAGTTCATCCACCAGAACGCCCGCATGCCGATTCACCAGCTAAAAGACATCGGCCACTACGGCAACCGCAACTGGCCTCTCTGGATCGACCAGACCAACCCCAACACCCTAGTGCCGATCGCCCTGTCTGCCGACGACATCGTGGTCGTGGTCGCCGGTGGCGATGGCCGCCACTCCGCCTGGCTGTCCGGATGGGGAGTCACCCGAATAACGACCCAGGAGATCACCCGCCCGGCCTGAACGTACGGGCGATGGCGCTCTCCTGAACCCTCCACCCAAGGCCGGGAAAGCACCCGGTGCCGGCCGAATCGTCTTCTCCTGCTCTTCCTGATTCTTCCGTCCCCTCTGAATCGTCACCCTCCACCTCCCATTGGGCCCTCGGGCGCGCCATTGCCCTTCGCGGCCGGCGCTCGAGAAGACGCCCGGCGCCAACCGGGGCCTCGAGCCATCCGCTTCGAACCTCCGGCCCGCCCGACGCATCAAACTTATCAGTGAAAGACCGGCAATCCTTCAATCCTTCAATCTTCGACCGAAAGGCCGGCAATCTTTGGCCGGAGCCGATCCGAAGGGGGCAGCCGGTTGGATTCTCCGGGGTAGATGCCAGAAATCGTCCATGTTTCCCGGTTATCGCGCCTGAGTACGCTCAACAAGAGAATGTTTGACTGATATGAACTCCGGGATATTGACGAAACCCGGCAAGGCATGCTACAATAATCGTCGGTCAATCATAAGGAAAAACGAGATGACACAGACTACGACAATCAATCCGCCAGCGGAACTAGAAAGTACCCCCCAGTGTCGGCATCATTGGGTAATTCAGCCAGCCACGGGGCCTATGAGCCTGGGGGTCTGCCAGACTTGTGGCACGTCCCGGGAATTCAAGAACTACGTTGAAGCCGCCGCTTGGGGCGATTCGCGGCAGGCCGCCCGTGCCAGCACCGCAGCCTCGGAAGCGGTTTCGCGGGCCGTCGCCGACTACATCGACCACGAAGTAGAGGAATAAACTCCGGGCCGCCGCGAGGTTAGCGGCGGCCCCGGCACTCCGGCCATTCCTCCCGATTCCCGACCGGTTCAGGCGCCGCCTCTCACCGGGCCAAGTCCCGGCATCGGTTTGCCCTGTGCTGGCTGGCCCTTCCGCCACCACCCTCCCTGCTCCAACCCGATTCGCCCATGAATCGTGCATCCCAGTGCATATAATCGATGCGTCGCGGCTGCCCGCCTTCGGAGCGATTTGGCGTCAGCGGAGAAAGTGCCCGTCTCTCCACCTGGTATCCGGCCCCAACTCAATTACCACATCTTGTGCAATTTGTCCTTATTGCCTTGACAAAGGGATAGTCGGGCAGGGGTTATAATACCCTCTACCGGAGGTCCCATGGCAAACTCAACTCCAGACACCCGCTTTACCCACCTCCACGTCCACACCGAATACAGCATGTTGGACGGGATCAGCCGCATCCCGGAATTGGTGGCCCGGACCAAGGAACTGGGTATGGACGCCCTGGCGATTACCGACCACGGGACCTTCTACGGCGTGGTGGACTTCTATTCGGCGTGCCGGGAAGCGGGGATCAAACCCATAATCGGCTGCGAAGTCTACGTGGCCCACGGCAGCCGGTTGGACAAACACGGTGGCGAGCGCAGCCCCCACCACCTGGTGCTCCTGGCCCGCGATAACACCGGCTACCACAACCTGATGCGCCTGCTGACCAAGGCACACGTCGAGGGCTTCCACTACCGGCCTCGCATCGACCGCGAGCTGTTGGAGAGCCACCACGAGGGCCTCATTGCTCTCTCCGGCTGCCCCTCCGCCGAGGTACCCCGCCTGATCGGCGATGGCAACATGGAAGAGGCCTCCCGCGCCGCCCAATGGTACAAGGACCTGTTCGGCGACGGCTATTTCCTGGAGTTGCAGCGCCACCAGCACGTGCCCCGGCTTACGGAGATCAATGAGGGACTGGTAACGCTGAGCCGGGAACTCGATATTCCGTTGGTTGCCACCAACGATTCCCACTACACCCGGCAGGCCGACGCACCGCTACAGGACGTCTACATTTGCATCCAGACCAACACGACGGTCAACGACGAGCGCCGGCTGCGCATGGAAGACGACTCCTACTACATCAAGAGCCCCGAGGAGATGGCCGAACTCTTCCCCGACTTTCCCGAAGCCCTGGAAAACGCCGGGAAGATCGCCGATATGTGCAACGTGGAGCTGGACTTCGGTCAGACCCACCTGCCCAAGTACCCCACCCCCGACGGTATGGACGCCGACCGATACCTGGCCAAGCTCTGCTGGGAGGGATTCAAGGGCCGCTACCCCCGCTCGGCCCCCGAGGCCGAGGAACGGCTGCAATATGAACTGGGAGTTATCGAGCAAACCAAGTTCGCCAATTACTTCCTCGTCGTCTGGGACATCATCAACTTCGTCCGGCGCGGCAACATCCTGTACGGTGTCCGGGGCAGCGCCGCCGCCAGCGTGGCCCTCTATTGCCTGGGGATCACCAACGTGGACCCGTTGGAGTACCGCCTGGTCTTCGAGCGGTTCCTCAACCTGGAACGCAAAGAGATGCCCGACATCGATCTGGACTTCCAGGATGACCGGCGCGACGAGGTGCTCCACTACGTCATCGAGCGGTACGGCCGCGACCAGGTAGCCCAGATTATTACCTTCGGCACCTTTGGCGCCAAGGCCGCCCTGCGCGACGTGGGCCGGGCCCTGGGCATGGCCTACGCCGACGTTGACCAGGTTGCCCGCATGGTTCCCTTCAAGGCCCGCACCCTGGAAGATGCCCTGAGGATCAATCAGGAGCTGCAGGCCCAGTACGAAACCAACGACGCGGTCCGCCGGCTCGTGGACACAGCCCAGGGACTGGAGGGAATTACCCGCCAGGTCAGCACCCACGCCGCCGGTGTGCTGATCGCCGATGAGCCGCTGACGGAGACGGTACCGCTGCAACGCCCGGTTCACGGCGACGACGACAGCCCGGTGCTCATGACCCAGTTTTCCATGGCGCCAGTCGCCCACCTGGGCCTCCTCAAGATGGACTTCCTGGGACTCACCAACCTGACCATCCTGGACCGGGCCATCAAGCTGCTGGACCTAACCCAGGGGATTCGCATCGACCTGGACCGCCTTCCCCTAGACGATGGTCCCACCTTTGAGCTGCTCTCCTCGGGAAACACCACCGACCTGTTCCAACTCGAAAGCACCGGGATGCAGCGGTACATCAAGGAGCTGAAGCCTTCGAGCCTGGGCGACATCGCGGCCATGATCGCCCTCTACCGGCCCGGTCCCATGGAGCATATTGATACCTTCATCGACTCCAAGTTCGGCCGCACTCCGATAACCTACCCCCACCCCAGCCTCAAGGAGTTGCTGGACGAGACCTACGGCATAATCGTCTACCAGGACCAGGTGTTGCTGATACTCCAGCAGTTCGCCGGATACTCCCTGGGCGCCGCCGACATAGTCCGCAAGGCCATGGGCAAGAAGATAGCCTCCCTCATGGCCCAGGAGCGCGACCGGTTCGTCGCGGGCGCCGAGGCCAAGGGGTACGACGCCAAACAGGCGTTGGACATATTTGACCTCATCGAGCCCTTCGCCGGGTATGCTTTCAACAAGTCTCACAGCGTGAGTTACGCCCTGATCTCCTATTGGACGGCTTACTTCAAAGCCCACTATCCTCTGGAATACATGGGCTCGGTCCTCAACGCTCGCATGGACCACCCCGACAAGATGATCAGCTGCATCAACGAGTGCTTCCGCCTCGGCATACCGGTCCTGCTTCCAGACATCAACAAGTCCGAGGAGTTCTACACACTCGACCGGGAGAGCGGCCCCACCACGGGGCTGCGTACCGGCCTGGCCGCCATCAAGACCGTGGGCGAGGCGGCTGTACGGCCCGTGGTGGAAGAACGAAAACTGAACGGCCCCTATCAGTCCATCGACGACTTTTGCCGCCGCGCCGGCTCGAAAGGCCTCAACCGGCGCACGCTGGAAAGCCTGGTACGGGCCGGCGCTTTCGACTGCCTCGGGCCCCGGGGGGCTATTTTGAACGCCGTCGACCAGATCATCGCCACCGCTCAGCTTGAAGCACGGACCCGCAACTCCGGCCAGACCAGCTTGTTCGGCGGCCAGGACGGCCAGCCAGCGCTGAGCCAGGTTCCGGGCATCTCCATCGGCATCTCCGATGTACCGATCGAGCAGAAGGCGGCCTGGGAGAGAGAGCTGTTGGGATTGCCCCTGTCCCACAACCCCGTCTGGGAGTTAGCCTCCATTGACGCCGGCGATGCTATCAACTCCCTGGCCCAACTGGACGAAGGGATGCAGGGGCAGACCCTGTCGCTCCTGGGCCATGTTTCAGCCTTGACCGAGCGGTACACCAAAGAGCAAGAACGGTTCATGGTGGTCACGCTGGACCTGCTGGGCGGCCCGTTTGAGGTGATCGTCTGGCCCGACGTGCTGGAGCGCACTCAACAAGTGTGGCAGGAAGGGAAGGTGGTGCGGGTCACCGGCAAGTTGCGGCTCCGGGCAGACCAGTTTTCTCTGGCCTGCGACCGCGTACAGGAGTACTCCGCCAAAGAGCCTGCGTCAACCAACGGCTCCGGGCCGCCTTCTCAGAACGGCGGCAAGCCCGCCCGCTCAAACGGCGCCCGGCAGGCCCGTGTCCCGAAACCCAGGACCGCGGAATCCGCCGCCGCCAACGGGGGGCGCTTCCGGACGGTCTTCGTGGGTGTCACCGAGTCCGAGGATCCCACCGGGGACGCGCATCTGCTGCGGGAAGTCGTCCGGGTCCTCCTGGAATACCCAGGCAAAGACCGGGTGAATCTGAACATCAATACCGGCGGCCGCAGGGTGTTGATGGAGCTGCCGGTAGTCAACACCAGCTACTGCGACAGCCTGCGAGAGCGGTTGGAAGCTTTGTTGGGGCCCGAAGCGGTTGCCTTCCAGGATAGTACCGGGCCGGTGGAGTAACCCCCACCCCTCGGGACCCTGCTCGCCGCCGCTGCCCCGGCCCGCAATTATCTCCCACCGGCAATGAACCTGCCTGCGACCCAAGGGTCGGCGGATGACTGCAACAAAGCCCGGCCGGTCGTCCAGGCCGTGGCCAGACGGCCTGCAGCCGGTGGGAGCCAGTGCTTCCATACAACAACTGGTCATTTATGCCGTAATCCGGCTTGGCTCCTCTTAAGACCAACCCGGATGTGGCGTCCGGGGCCGGTTCCCAGACTTTATTGTGGCCTCACGCGCTTTCGCGCAGTTGACGGCTATGATAGGGGCTGCTAAACTCCCTGCGCCTAGAGCCCGCTCATTGGGGGAGTGCCCAACCAAGGATTGCGGCTATCGCCAGAGTGGTAGACGCGCCTTCCCTGGCAGAGGTAATCGAGTGAAAACATCCAGCCTTCATCCGCTACCGGGTCTAGCAAGTAGGGCAGACGACCGCCGCATCTTAGGGGTACTGTCGTCGCCTGTTGCATGCTGTCCGTCCTGGTGCCAGCACGCCGTCCCCTGCGAACCATAGCTCCCTCCCCTTTCTCTGCGTTTTCCCGGCTTGATACCGGGCCCGTCCGCAAACTCCCAGGTTTCAACGACCCTCAGGCACATCGCAATCATTCTATCTATTGGATTTATCTGCGCGAGTGACCATGAGCCTTGGCACCGCTATAGCGTAGTTATTCCCGAGCTAGACGCTCGGGTTCTTATTCAAACGGAGGCAACCACATGGATCCAACTCAAGCGCCGGAGAAATTAGACGCCGAGCAGGTCAACGAGTTGGCGCCCGTGCCCCCACGCAACTCTCTCTGGTTACCGCGATAAGACCTCCGCTCCGTTGACCCAAGTGGGACCCGTTCTTTAACACTTTTTCGCCGGCCCGAGCAAGGACCGGTCTTAGAAACTTACGAGGTGAACTTGTTATGGCGTTCGCGAATGCAATCACGCCAGGGGAACGGCTTCAGGCGCTCAAGAAGTGTATCGCCCGCCAGGGCTTCGCCCGCATAATGGAGGCTCACAACGGTCTCAGCGGCATCATTGCTGAAACCGTACGAGCCAAGAAGGGCGGCCGGACCATCGAATACGACGGCCTTTGGGAAAGCAGCCTGACCGACTCCGCCAGCAAAGGGATGCCCGATTGTTCCATCGTCGGCTTCGATTCCCGCACCCAAACCGTTGACCAGATCCTCAACGTGACCAACAAGCCCATCCTCGTGGACGGCGACACCGGGGGGGAACCCGCCCAGTTCGAGTATCTGGTGAGGCAACTGGAACGCCTGGGCGTGTCGGCGGTGATCATCGAGGACAAGGTCTACCCCAAGCGAAACAGCCTGGACGCATCCGCCTGCCAAAACCTGGAAGACCCCCGGATTTTCGCCGGAAAGATCGCGGCCGGCAAAGACGTGAAAGTCACCGATGACTTCATGATCGTGGCCCGCCTGGAAAGCTTGATCGCCGGGGCGGGCCTGGAGGACGCCCTGTACCGGGCCGAATGCTATATCCGCGCCGGGGCCGACGGGATCATGATTCACTCGAATAACCGGGACCCCGCCGAAGTGCTCGCCTTCGCCGAAGCCTACGGCCCCCTCTGCGAGGGGCTGGGGAGACGCCCAGCCCTGGTGTGCGTGCCGACTACCTACAACACCATCTCCGATCAGGAGTTGGTAGCCAGAGGATTCAACGTCATCATCCATGCTAATCACCTCCTGCGCGCCGCCTACCGGGCCATGTGCGAGGTTGCCCTCAATATCCTGGAGACCGGCAGCAGCCATGAGGCAGACTCCCTCTGTTCACCGGTCCGGGAGATTTTTGACTGTGTGGGCCACGACCGCATCACCGAGAAGGACCGGGAGCGCGAGCAGGCCCTTCACCAGACCAGCGGCTCCGGGAGCGTCAAGGGAGACCCGCGGCTGGTCAAGGTGAATTATGTTGGGAGGACGACGAGCAAATCAGGCGCACGGGCGAGACTGTCGTCAACATCAAATGGACCGGCCCGAGGCGCCCGATAGCATGATCGACGAACTTACGATGGCCCGCCAATGAAAGCGCAAGCCTTCTGGGAGGTCCTGAAACAACGCGGCCTGACCTTTTTTTCCGGCGTACCGGATTCCACCTTTCATGAAGTGTATAACGCCATGGCCGGCGTTCCGGAGATCCGTTACGTCCCGGCCGTGCGGGAGGACGTGGCCCTTGGCGTCGCCAGCGCCGCTTACTTCTCCGGGCAGTTGGGGGGCGTGATCTTGCAGAACTCGGGAATCGGTAACCTCGTCAACCCTTTGACCTCCTTCAGCCTGATGTACAAGATCCCAGTGCTCCTCCTGATTGGCTGGCGCGGGTACGGGGGACCGCCCAACGACGCTCCGGAGCACTGGATCATGGGAGTCAAAACACCGGAGATATTGGACCTTCTGGGAATCCCCTACGAAATACTGGAACCGGACAATATGGAGCCCGCCCTGGACCGGCTGCTGACGAATATCAGGGAACAATCGGTGCCGGGGGCGCTGTTGGTCCGCGCGGGGATGGTAGATTGATTCCTCGATACCTGGCAATCGAGAAGGTCCTGGAACACGTTCAGCCCGCCGACCTAGTCCTGAGCACCACGGGAATGATCTCCCGGGAGGTGTTCGTGTCCGGCGACCGGGCCGGGAATTTCTACATGCTCGGGTCCATGGGCCTCCTGTCCTCTTTCGGACTGGGGCTGGCGCTCTTCAACCCGGAGCAGCGCGTCTTCGTGCTGGAAGGTGACGGCAGCGCCCTCATGAGCCTCGGTGCTGTGCCCCTTATCGGCTCCGAGGGCCCCGGCAACTTGATCCACATCATCCTGGACAACGAAGCCTACGAGTCCACCGGAGGGCAGCCGTCCATCAGTTCCGGGTTCGACCTGACCCGGGTGGCCGAGGGCGCCGGGTACCGCACCGTAGCCCGGACCGGCGATGTGGAAGGGCTTCAGAGCGCCCTCTTGGAGTGCGCCCGCGGTCCCGGCCCTCACCTGATTCTGGTCAAGGCCGGAATCGTCCCGGTCAAAGGTATTCCCCGGGTTTCGCACTCGCCCACGGACATCCGGGACCGGTTCAACAGCAGCGTTCACGCGGGGGAATGAAAGAGATGCTGATACTGTCACCAGGGCCGGCAAACATCTCGGAGCGCGTGCGCCAGGCCCTGACCGCCCCTGACATCGGGCACCGGGAGGAGGAGTTCACCTCCCTCCTCCGGGAGACCCGTTCCCTGCTTCTGGATATCTGCGGCGCCCCCGAGGGCTACTCCTGCGCCACCCTCAGCGGGTCGGGCACGACGGGCATCGAGGCCACCATCACCTCCCTGAGCGCCTCCAGCGGCGTGCTCATCTTTTCCAACGGGGTCTACGGCGAGCGGGCGGCCCAGATCGCACAGGTGTTCGGCATTCCCCACACCCTGGAAAAGCTGGAATGGACCCAACCCCTCCCGCTGGGCCGGGTGGAGGAGTTGGTCCGGACTACCCCCCATGATTCGGTCTATTTGATACACCACGAGACCACCACCGGCATCCTCAACCCCCTGCGTCAGGTGGCGGAGATCGCGAAAAGCAATCACAAATGGGTACTGGCGGACACGGTGAGCAGCGTGGGAGGTGAGGAGTTAGACCTACCGGGTTGGGGCGTGGACCTGGTCCTAGGCTCTGCCAACAAGTGCCTCCGGGGAGTCCCCGGGGTATCGTTTGTCGTCCTCTCCAACCAACTCCTAGAAGCCTGGTCCCAGCGGCGCCAGGTGACCTTCTCCACCGACCTGGTCAGCACCATGAGCAAGGAGGAGGACGGCGAGACCCCGTTCACGCCGCCGGTTCAAACCATGTACGCCCTACGTGAGGCAGCCAGGGAGTTGTTGGAAGAGGGGGTGGAGAACCGGATCGCCCACTACCGGGGCATCGCGACAACCCTGCGCGACGGCTTGACGTCTCTGGAGCTGGACTTCCTGGTCCCCCGCGAGCACCTGTCCAACACCATGACCACGGTGATGCTGCCCGAGGGCTGGTCCTACCCGGAGCTGCACGCTCCCCTCAAGGAGCGGGGATACGCCATATACAAGTCTCAGGGGCACCTGAGCCAGACCACCTTCCGCCTCGGTACGGTCGGCCTCATGAGTCAAGAGGATATACGCGGATTTCTAACCGCCCTGCAGCAAGTGCTGGGCCGGTAACGAACGAAGGGGGCAATGATGCCCGAGGAAAACAAGGTCCAGTGGGTGTACTCTTCGCGGAACAACCAGGAGCTGGAGGAGCGGTACGACCAGTGGGCGTCGGGATACGAAGCCGACCTCACCAGGGACTTCGACTACCTAGGCCCCCCGAGGGCCGCTGAAGTCCTTTCCCGCCACGTGCCCAAGGATGCCCGCATCCTGGACGCCGGGGCCGGCACCGGCCTGGTGGGTCAGGTCTTGGCCGGACTCGGATACGGCAACCTGACCGCCGTGGACCTCTCACAGGGCATGCTGGAGGAGTCCCGCGGCAAGAACGTGTACCGGGAATTGCACCAGATGGTCATGGGGGAGCCTCTGGACTTTCCCAGCGGCGCCTTCGACGCGGCAATAAGCGTGGGGGTGCTGACCGTAGGCCACGCCCCGGCCAACTCCCTGGACGAACTGGTGCGGGTGACCAAACAAGGGGGGCACATCGTCTTCACCCTGAGGCCCGACGTGTATGAAACCGGCGGCTTCAAAGAGAAGCACGCCGCGCTGGAAGCTGAAGGCAAATGGCGGCACGTCGAGACCACCGAGCAGTTTCAAACCCTGCCCAAGGGCGAGCCCGACGTCTACCACCAGGTATGGGTATATCGGGTAATGTAGGCTGGGTATTTGCCCCTGAGCCGGTTCTTCAAGATGGGTTTCAGGGGACCCTCTCTTGCCAGAAAGAGTCCCCTTGACCGTACCCGGCGTCACTCCCCGGCCAAGAACTCCCTGATGATTGTCGCCAACTCCCCAGGCTTGTCGTAGCCGATATCATGGATCGTCTCCGGTATCCAATGGACCCGGCATCCCGTCACGGCCGCGGCAGCCGCTCCCACCATGACCCGCCGCATCTGGGCGAATTCGGAGCCGGCCCGGTCGGGCGAAGGCCCGGCGGCGACGATCAGGGTGGGGCAGGTTATCTTCGGCAGGATGGTGGAGGCCGGCTGGTCCCACATCGCGCGGATCACCTGGGCGTGATTGTCCAGCTGCAGGATGTCGTGCATCTGACCGTCCCCGTCCTCGTAGACCATGGTCTGAACGATGCGCTCCACCTCGTCACTCCAGCAACCAGCAAGCTGGGACCGAAACCGGTCGAGGAGTTCCCGGCGGGTGCCGGAGACGTCTCGGGCGCGGACCCGGTTGGAGAACGCCTCCCAGGTGGCGCCGGGGTTCAGGCGGGGGTCGAGGAAGCCCCCGTCGATCATCACCAGGTTGCTGACCCGCTCCGGTTGGTAGGCCGCCATGGCTACGGCCACCTGGCCGCCCCAAGAGTGACCCATCACCACCGCCCGGTCCAACCCCAACCGGTCCATCAGCCCGGCCACGTCCGAGGCCAGGGCGGGCCAGTCGTACCCGCTACACGCCTGAGTGGTCTTGCCGTGGCCTCGTTGGTCCGGCGCAATGATCCGGAAATCTCCGGAAAGCAGGGGAGCGACCAGATCATACCAATGGCCGCTGGAGGCGAGCCCGTGCAGCGCGATAATGGGCAGGCCGTCTCCGCCCCAGTCCAGGTAGCGGACCCGCAAGTCCCCCACATCGACCCAGCCTTCAGTGGGGCGTTTCACCAGGGATTCCGAAGCAGTCAAATCAGAGTCTCCCATTCGAGCAAAATCATGCCCTCAACCCGGCCTCGATTCCAATCGTGACTCCCTTCTCCCTTTGGGAGAAGGGCCGGGAATGAGGGTCTTCAAGTACCGGCCGCTAATCCTAAGCCGCCGGTTCAAATCGCCTCTAGTGTCCGATACGCGGACCTGGAGCCGACATCGGCGCGATCGGGGTCGAGGCCGAGGCGAAGGGGGAAATCCCCCCAACCCCCCTTTACGAAAGGGGGGCTTTCAAGAGGGTCGAGGGAGTCGGTAAACCGGGCCATCAGCCGCGCTTTGCGGCGGCGACCCGTTCCCGCGCCAGCAGGTCGGCCTTCACCTTCAGGCCTCCCGCGCCGTAGCCCCGCAGGTCGCCGTCGCTGGCGATGACCCGGTGGCAGGGTACGATCAGAACGAAGCGGTTCCGCGCCATGGCCTGCCCGGCGGCCCTGACCGCCAGAGGGCTACCGGCCTCTGATGCCAGCCAGGCGTAGCTCCTGGTCTCCCCGGCGGGTATCCGCCGGCAGGCGGCCCACGCCCTGCCGAAAAATGGCGGGGCGTCCGACAAGTCCAATTCGATCTCATCCAGCGCCCTGGCATCCCCTTCCATGTACTTATTCAGGCAACTGAGGACCTCCTCGAAACCGGAAGGGTTGTTGTCGGCCTGGTCCACCTCCGGCCCCAGCTCCTCCAGTGCCTCCTGGGGAGTCGGCTTCAGACTCAAGCCAATCAGTCCCTTCCCACTGCCCAGAAGGGCAACCCAGCCCACCGGCGTCTGAATCATGTGATAGTTGAACCGGCTCATGTGCTACTCCTTTTGAAAACTCGCCACAGCAGCGGTAACCGCAACTTGAGCCAGGAATTGACCAACAGCTGGCTCTCCTCGCCGGCCAATTGCTTGGCGCCGTACCGGCTGCGAACGTATGCCCCAATCAACGCCGACACTTCCTCGTCGTGTCCGGGCAAGGCGGTACGTAGCCGCTCCCGGTACTGGTACGGCGTCTGGTGGACCGCCGGCCCGGCCGAGCCAAGGGCGCCCAGCAATCCCAGGCGGCGGTAGGCGGTCCGCGGGTCCCCGGAAGGGACCATATACCGCTTCCAGAGAATCCAAAGGGCGCCGGCCAGCGCCGAGAACAGAACTACCGCGGCCGACAGCCAGGGGGCGATGTTCAGCAGCCTCTCTCTCCACACGGCGGCCGCCCCATCCGGACCTCCCGGTTGAGGAGGTTCGACCTCATCCTCGCAAAGGTCATCGTCCTCATCGAAGCAGATGTCTTCCAAGCTGGCTCCATCCGCCGTACTGGCAAACTCAGGGGGTAGTTCTTCGGCCACGGGCTGGTAAGACGGCGGAAGTTCGGCGCCAGGGGTCGGCTCGAAGGGTATCCACCCGTATTTGGGAAAGTATACCTCTACCCAGGCGTGGCTATGGCTGTCGGTAACCACGTAAAGGTCCGTGTCGGTCACGTTGTCGCCGACGGTGTAGCCGGTGGCCAGGCGGGCCGGCACGTCCACCGAGCGAAGCAACACCGTCATCGCCGAGGCGAAGTACTCGCTATAGCCCTGTTTGAGGGTGAACAAGAAATGATCCACCCCATCGCTGTCGAAGGGTGGCGGATCCACTTTGAGGGTATAGGGGAGGCCGGCCAGGTGGGCTTCGATGGCTTTAGCCTTGTCGTATGGTGTCAGCGCCTCGGCGGTCAGTTGGGCTCCCAGGTCCCGCACCCGCTGGGGTAAGTCGTCGGGTAGCGCAGTGTACCTGACCATCGCCCAGGTGGGGAAATCGGTCCCGGCCCGCCGTAGCTGCAAGGGAGAGGCCCGGGATATCGAGGAGGTCACCGTGTAGCCATGCCCAGCCTTGATCTTGCCGCTGGTGCTCCGCAGTGAAAGCACGTCGGCCCGCTCCGGAAGCGCTTCGGCCAGAATGGCCTGCTGGGCCACTCCCTCACTGCGAATTACCTCCAGCAGCCGAAACCCGGGAGGCAGGCTGGCCGCCAGAGCGGAGTCTCGCGCGCCCGGTTGGCCGGTTATCCGGTAAAGCCCGTCGGCGGCGGCCGCCAACCCGGAGGGAAGCGACTGGAGCGCCTCCGGATCGGACAGGTCCAGGGTATAGGTGGGAGAATCGTAGGTCTCGACGTTCGCCTCCCGGCTGGTTGCCAGGGCCAGGCCTCCCGCGAAGAGGCTCCGAGTGGCGTAGTTGGGTGTCAAGAAGTAGGTGACCTCTATCCGGTTCAGGGGTTGTTGGCCAAGGGTGTAGCTGGGGACCCAGCCCATGGGTTGGAAAGTTGTATCCTGAGAAACCCATCCCTTGGAAGTATAGGTGCCGTAGGTGCGGGCTTTCCAGTACAAGGGCGCGGGAGACTCGACCCGAAGCACCTCGGCGGTCGTGGGTTGGATAGTCCCCTGAAAGGCCATCACGTCGCCCCATATGCGGTACCCCAGGGGACGCCGGGCCGGCAGACCGGCAAACAGGCGGTTGAAGTCGTCCTCCCAGTTTTTCAGGGGCGACCGGAGCGACTCGTAGACATCGTGGGCCGGTCCCACCTTGTTGCCCTCGGGGATCACGAAGAACGCCACGAACAACACCACGGCCGCCAGAAGGAAGCTGTCGAACGCGGACAAAGACCCCAGATGGCCGTCGAACTCAATATTGCGGCGTTGCCACTCCTGCCGGCGGCGCACCGCCTGCACCCTGGCCACCAGAAGCAGGGCGGTGAACAGGAAGAAGCCAAGGGTCTGGCTGGCGTCGGGCGGCAAGAAAGTCAGGTTGGAAAGCAGGCCGGCACCGCCCAGTATGAACACGCCCCAAAAGTTACGGTAGCGGGTGAAGAGCCAGAAGGCAAGAAAGCCCAGGAGCCAGGTTGCGGCGGTCAAACCAAAGGCAAAGGGCAGTTGGTCGATATTGATGCTGCCCTCTTTGGCCGCTCCGAACCAGAGGGCCAGCCGGTCCCACAACTCTCCGGCATTGGTTACAGACTCTTCTCCCCCTTGGAAAGAGGTTAGCTGCCAGACCACCACCAGGAGTCCAATCCCCAGTCCCACGGATAAAAGCAGCGGGCCCCAGACCGGCACCCGGGCCAGGAGCAGCCCCGTCACCATGGCCAGGAGAAGAACGAAAGACAAACTTGGCGTCGGCGCCCATTCAGCCTGGGTCACGGACCCAACCACAATCGTGAGGTTCAAGGCCAGCAGAAGCACCGCCACCCACCCGTCGCTGGGCCGCAGAATCCTGGCGAGCGCCATTAACCCGCCGATCGCGAATTCAGAGTTGATGCGGTCCCGGAGGGTGGTGTCCGCCGGAAGTTCGCGCACCGTCATGCGCTCGGCTCGCCGGCCGGTGGACCGGAGGCGGCAGGGGCCATGTAGGCACGCCGGGGCGCGGAGAAACGGAGGGCTTCGTTCAAGGGCGCTCCCCGCTGCACGACATAGGTAGGAAGTTCGTTCGCCCAGAGGGCCTCCAGGACGGTCTCGATGCCGAGCGAATTACCGAATCCCTGGGGATCGACCATGACCACGTTCACCTGCACCCCCCGTCGGCGCAGGGCGGCAAGGGCCGGCACCCACTCGGGCCGGGGTGACGGGCTGATGACCGTCAAGGTGTTGAACCTGCTCAAAGAAGGACGCAGATCGTAGATAAAACGCGCCAGTGGGGTCACTCCCCGGGCGCGCACCGCGGCCAACGCCTCCATCAGCTTCCCCAAATACTCCGGGCTGCTGTAGGGACGGAGGATGAAACTGGGGTCACCATTGGTCGCCAAACCCACCGGCAACGAAAAATCGGCCAGGCGGGTGATTAATGAAGCGGCGATGGTCACGGCCAGTTCTTCCGTGTTGTCCACGTCTTCCGGGTCGCTACGGACGTGGGCGGCCTCCTCCAGATCCAGCACCACCCAGGCCTCGGCGGAAAGGCCCATGTCGAACTCCTTGACCATCAGGGAGTTCATGCGGGCCGTGTAGGGCCAGTGGATGCGCCGCAAGCTGTCGCCGCTGCTGTAGGGGCGGACCGAAGCGACATCGGTGGTGATCTGGTCCCAGTGGCGTGTTGTGCGTCCGTCGCTGGGCAGGTTGGCGAAGCTGGGGTGCAGGTCCGGCAACGGTTCCGCGGCGGGCAACACCGTGTAAAGTTGGGGTTGCAGGAAGTGGCGCCGCAGCCGGAACAGGCCAAAGGGGTCCTGGCTGGTCACCAGAACCTGGCCGGTCTGGTAGACGCCCCGGCGGCTGAGGTAGGCCTCCGTCTTCCAGGTGCGGAACTGGTCCCGGACCATCGCCATCCCCCGCCCGGGAAGGTGGCCCGGCAGGTCTGAGACCTCCGCCACCTCCAGCCAGGACTTCGGCAGGCGGTTGTGATTCAGGATCCGGATCCGGCCTTCCAGGTATCCGCCGACCTGGCCCCTGGTGGCAAATCGGGTCAACTGGACCTCCAACCCCCGCAGGTTAAGCCAGGCCCAGATAAACCCCACAGGCAAGACCAGGAGCAGCACGTAGAGAAACCGGTAGAAGAACGTGAAGCCGGTGCCGAAGGCGTAAAAAGTTACAATAGCCAACAGCAAGATAATCCCGATGCTGCGCTTGCTCATTTGTCATCCTACTCCACTCCGTGGGGCCCGTTGGTCGGCCCATCCACCGGCGCGGAGGATACTTTACAGGAACGCCAGGTTTTCGCCTTAGTCAGAAACACAAAGCGAAATAATGTCTGGCGAAACAAAGGCGGGAAGGCTGCCTGTCAACGAGAACATTCAGCTTCGGACCGCGCGCCCGGTTATCACTGGGGAACGGGTCCCTTAGGCACACGAGGAAGGTCGAACCCGGCCCGGCCGCCTTTATCGGACCGCTCCCGGTACGGCCACATCATCAAGCAGTTCCCCAACCACGTCGGCGTTCCGCATGCCCCGCATCCTCGCGGAAGGGGAAAGTATGATCCGGTGGGCGATTACCGCCGGCGCCAGCGCCTTGATATCGTCCGGGATGACGTAGTCGCGGTCCTGCACCAGCGCCAGCCCTCGAGCCGCCCGGAACAGCCCCAGCGAGGCCCGAGGTGAAGCTCCCAATGAGATGTCCTGATGCCGGCGAGTGGACTCCACCAGGCCCACCACGTATTGCCGCACCAGCCGGTCGACATAGACCGATTTGGCGGCTTCTTGCATGCCGACAATATCTTCGGGCGTCGCCACCGGCCCCAGGGAATCGATCGGGTGCTCCGTTTCCTGCTGCTCGATGATCGACATCTCTTCGCTGAAGTCGGGGTAACCCAAACTGACGCGCAGCATGAACCGGTCCAATTGGGCTTCGGGCAGGGGAAAAGTGCCTTCGTATTCGATCGGGTTCTGAGTGGCGAGGACAATGAAGGGGTGATGGAGAAGGTGAGTCACTCCATCCACGGTGACCTGTAGCTCCTCCATCGCTTCCAGCAGGGCGGACTGCGTCTTCGGAGTTGCCCGGTTTATCTCGTCGGCCAGCACTACCTGAGACATGATTGGGCCCGGCCGGAAGTGGAACTCCCCGTTGCGCTGGTCGTAGACTGAAATGCCCGATACGTCGCTGGGCAAAAGGTCGGGGGTGAACTGGATCCGTTTGAAAGAGCAGCCAATGGACGTGGCCAGGCTCTTGGCCAGCATCGTTTTACCGACGCCCGGTACGTCCTCCACCAGTACGTGGCCTCGGCCGATGAGGGCGGCCAACGCGGTTTCGATGACCGGCGTCTTCCCCACGATCACCTTGGCCACGTTTTCGACGATTTTCCGTGCTAGTGCCGAGGAGGGAACGACTTCCCGCAAGCAGGGCCTCCTTGCCGGAAATACTGTGCCTCAAGTTTAAGCCTGCAAGGTTGAAGTTTAACACAGGCCTTGGCGAAAGGCACGAAAACTGAGGCTCCCGGGGCAGGCCGGCGAGCAACCGGATCGCTCCACCCTACATCTAATCTTCCGGAGATATCGTATTCAATTCATAACCAGTTCGCTCCCGGCGCCCGTCGCGGGCGAGCGGACGGAAACCCAGATAGTCCAGGCAACAACCTGAGAAATTGCGCCAGAGGATATACTGATGAAAGCCGTTGCAAATATCCGGCGCCCAGCCCTCGCGCTGACTGCCATCGCCGTGACCTTGTTGCTGGCCGCCTGTGGCAGCGGTAACGGGGTCCCAGACCAGCAATCGTCAGGAGTAGACAACTCGCCGGACCGAGGCGCGACCACAGCCGCTCCCGGAGTCCCGGCCATCGCGCCGGTTGCGGCGTTGCCTGGTCCGGAGGGAGCCTCCGCCTCATCGACTACCGCCGACCCGATAGGCGAGCCTGCCGCGGCGGATCAGTCCACTCCTGAGGGTTCGGGAGAAGACCGGCTGCCCGCCGAGTCACCGGCCCCGGCCCTCCGGGAGACCCCGGAGGCCGCTACCAAGGACCCCGGTCAGGCAGCGAACCAAGCATCCAGTCCCGAGCCGACGCCCAAACCGACAGCCGGCATTGAAATAGGGGGGAAGGTCGGCGACCGGGCCCCGGAGTTTCAGGCTATTGCCAACTGGATCAACTCCAAGCCTTTGACCATGGAAAGCCTGCGAGGCAACGTCGTCCTCATCGACTTCTGGACCTACACCTGCGTCAACTGCATCCGCACCTTGCCTTACCTGAAAGATTGGTACAGCAAGTACGCCGACGAGGGACTGGTCATCGTGGGCGTGCACTCGCCCGAGTTCGAGTTCGAGAAGCTGACCGAGAACGTGGTGAGCAGCGTAACCAGCTTCGAACTGGAGTATCTCATCGCTCAAGACAATGACTTCGGCACCTGGCGCGCTTACGGCAACCGCTTCTGGCCCGCCAAGTATCTGGTGGACCAGGACGGCACCGTACGCTACGTCCACTTCGGGGAGGGCGCCTACGACGAGACCGAGGAGCGTATCCGGACCCTGCTGGAGGAAGCGGGCGTCGACCTTACAGGCGTGGCTGTCAACGACACTCCACCACCCGAGACCGATCCTCGGGCCTTGGCCAGAGACCGGGCAACCGGGACCACCCGGGAGATATACGGTGGCTACCTGAGGAACGCTTCCTCGCAAGGCATCTACGTCGCCGACCCCGTCTACTATGACGAACCGGAGCGGGTTTTCGAGTACCACGATACCGGCGTGCACCAGAACCAGTTCATCTACCTACAGGGTCTCTGGTTCAATGGGCTCGAGGAACTGCGCCACGCCCGCCAGACCGAGGACTACGAAGACCACATCGCCCTCAAGTTCTTCGCCACCAGCGTTAATACCGTCATCAGCTTCGAGGGCGAGGAGCCCTTCGACGTCAACGTGACCATCGATGGCCGCCCTCTTCTGCCCGGGGAAGCAGGCACCGACATGATGATCAGCGAAGGACGCAGCTTCTTCGCCGTGGACCAGGCGCGCCTTTACGAGGTGGTGGCGCTGCTCGAATTTGGCGGCCATGAGCTGACGCTAAGCTCTAACTCCCCCGACTTCGCCTTTTTCGCATTTACCTTCAGAGCCTACACGGAGGGACTGTAAACGACGTGCAATCCAGGTTAATTCGTCTGACAACCCGCCGGCTCCTGCCGGCTCTGGCCGCCCTCGTTGCGTTGGCCGCGGTGGCCTGCAGCAGCGCGGCCTCGACCGCACCGGCGCCGACGCCCGTGCCTCCGGGTCCGGCCAGCGGAGAGATCAAACCGATCCTGGCCACCACAGTGTTGCGGGTGGGCACCCAGCGGGTCGCCTTCCTTCTGGTCTCCACCGAGGCTCTCATCAAGGCGCCTGAGGCCACCGTGACCTCGGTGTTCCTGGGGAACGGTGAAGGGGAGGGCGAGCGCAAGCAGGCGGCCTTTCACCTTTGGCCCTACGAGGTTCGCGGCGCCTACAGCACCCCGCTTACCTTCGACCGGCCCGGCCCCTGGCGCCTCGACATCACGGTGGAAGATGGGGCCGGCCCCGTCGCGACCCAACTGGCCATAGAGGTTGCCGAGAAAACAGGCATCCCCGAGATCGGCGCAATCCCGCCTTTGAGCCCAAATAAGACGCTCTACACCGTGGAACGCCTGGAAGAGCTGACCACCGACTACACTCCGGACCCGGACCTGTACCAACTCACCATCGCCGAAGCACTGATCACGGGCCGCCCCACCGTCATCGTATTCGCCACGCCGGCCTTCTGCACCAGCCCCACCTGCGGGCCCTAGGTCGATGCGGTCACCGAGCTGAAGGAGAGGCACCGGGACCGGGCCAATTTCATCCACGTGGAGATCTACGACAACCCGGACGAGATCCAGGGGGACCTCGACAAAGGGAGGTTCTCCAACCTGGTCCACGAATGGGGCCTCAGCGGGATTCCCCGCTGGTTCAACGAGTCGTGGACCTTCTTGCTGGGCACGGACGGCCGCATCTCCCAGCGCTTCGAGGGTTTTGCCACTGTGGACTAGATGGAGGAAGCCCTCGAGGCGGCCCTCCCCCCGGCCTAACCACCGTAGGCCCGTCCTCGGACCAGGGCTGACGGCCCGATCCGCCCAACGTTGGCCTGTGCCCTGCCTCGCCGGGGTCCCCAACCTCGCCAGCATCCCACCGGCCAGGCGTTCCGGCGCGGACTGGCGCCCCTGAGGCGACTCAAGAACCCTCCATTACCTCCGTCTGGCCACGGAGCAGCCCCAGAGCAGAGCAGGTCCGAGGCGCGCTCGCCGGTGTGAGTGACTGTTGCTTCAAGCCACCCGCGTGGCTTGGATGCCTCGAACCCCGAAACAGCCCGGCCGGGCCACCACGGGCACGCTTATGGATTCTGATTGCCCACATCTTGAAACTAGGGTCAATCTCGACCTGACTGAGACACCGGTCGAGGGGATCAACAGCCACACTGAACGCAAGAAGGGGATACCGCTAAGGAAACTTGAGATTCGCATATTGGGGGAAGCATGCCTATCCTGAGCACCAAGAACATTCTCGTTGTTGATGATGAAGCCAGCGCTTTGGAAATGGCGTGGATTAGCCTTGAGCAGATGGGTGGCTGGGAGGTGCTATTGGCGGCTACGGCCACCGACGGCCTGGCTATCCGCCCGAACCAGTCAACCGGACGCTATCCTCGTTGAGTTGAAGATGCGCCACGACGACGGCCCCGAAATTCTTCGAAATCTTCTGGCTGAGGAAACAACGAGGAATAGCCCCGTGATCTTGCTCTTGGAACGATTCGCACCCCGGGTGAGGAGAAACTTCGATGAACCGGGGGTGGTGGGCCTGATCTGGAAGCCATTCCACGCAATGGACCTGCCCCGCCAGGTCGCGATGCTGCTGGGTTGGCGACCGTGATCCTCCACTGACCTGCGGGCCGAGTGGGGCTGCCTGCACCCCGGCCTCACTATTGAAGACTGCCAGAAAACTTGACCGCGGCATGCGGTCTCACCACTGCAGCTCAACGCTTTGCAGAATGCCGGCCGCCGGCTCCCTATGCCCTCGGCTCCTGTGACGGCCTTCGTCACTCCGCCGTTCTCGACTAGCTGAGCGCTGGTCAACTCCCTGGGCCGGCAAGGCCTCGCTCCTTTCCGCGCCTACCTCCTTCCTCCTGGCGCACCTTGGCGCCCGTGAGGCTCCCTGCTAGCATATCCAGCAGTGGCCCGATTGGAGATCCCTCCCCCGCAATCCGGAGAATGGGCGCGAGAGCCTTTGCGGCTGGAGGGCGAGGCCGCCGGCCGAATGTAGCATTATGTCCGGATTTGGGTTTTTCCAAAAAAATGGTCAAATTTGGTTCAAAACCGAAACCTGTTGATCGCGAAGAGAAGCCTACAATAGTGATGAGCAAAAGGTTTTCATGCCAGGCGTTGTCTTGCGAGAGAACCTAAATCACACGCACAGAAGGAGAAAGGCATGAAGCTCGTCGTCGTAGGCGCCGGCCAGGGTGGATCGAACATCGCCGATGAGTTTGTTGCGATGGGGAAGTGGGTGTGGAAGAACAGGCGCATCCGAATCTTCACCGGGAATGAGGGTGACCCGATCTGCCGTGGGGTATTCGCGGTAAATCTCGGGGCGGGGGACCTGTACGGACTTCACCATATCCCCCTCACTGATGACCACGCAATCTTGTTGGGGACCACTGATGAGTTCCGGGGACGTGGGGCGGGCAAGGTCAATGCTGACGGGGCGGAACAGGCCCGGCGGGACGGAAGAAAAATAGTGTCGACCATACGGGATAACGGCGATGTCCCCACCGCCGACGCGATAATGGTGATCGCCACCACCGCTGGAGGTACCGGTTCCGGCTCGGTGGGTGTCATCGTGGACCTTCTCAAAGACGCGTTCAAGAAGCCCGTTTACGCCATGCTGATCCTCCCATTCGCTAATCAGTATGACGACCCCGATAGCCTGGTGAATACCGCCACATGCCTGAAGAAGGTACTCGACAACTCTCAGGCCGACGCCGTGTTTCTGATTGACAATCAGAAGTTTGTCCGAGGCAGCGAGACCATGAGCCACAACTATGCCCAGATCAACCGGCGGATCGCTGACTCTTTCATGGATATCTTGTGCGTGGGCGAGGAAACTGAACGCCGGTTTGTTGGCGAGGTCCTCGACGCCAACGACGTCATACGGATCCTCAACGGTCCCACGGCCCTGGGCGTGAGCCAGACGCGGGTGCCCAAGAAATCCTCTTCCCTACTTAATCGGTTCAAGCGGGATGGCTCGAACAGCAAACACTTCGCCACCTCCAAAGCGCAGATCGAGAGGGCCCAGAGCGTATTGAACCGGGCACTGGGTGAGCTATCCATCGACTGCGAGTTTTCGAACAGCGGGGACGCGACCTACGATGCCCAGCACGTTCTCGGCCTCTTCTCCGGGCCTTCCCAAGAAGCCACCGAAGAGATAGTCGAGATGATGGACAACTGTCTCTCGGAGCGAGTACCGGGGGCTGGGCGCCGGAAGGGGACCTATCCGGGAAGGACCTCGGACACGATCAGCATCACGGTAATCGTATCCAACCTCGGCCGCGGCGCCGCTATGGACCGGATACATTTTTTCTACACTGAAGCCACGAAGATGATGGAGGCGGTCCAGAAAAAGAAGCAAGGTAGAGAAAAACGTTGGGAAGAGGCCGCGAAGTCGGCGGCTCTCCTGCCCAGCCTCTAGCTCTTCCCTTTCGGTGTCGAGTCGCGGCTCGAAGCAAAGACCGAATCATAACGGGGGCTGAAGATGAGATCTTCGAGGGCGCCGGAAGGGCGCGGCACGAACACACGAATCCTGTTCTTCGCAGCAGCAATGGTCGCAATTATTGTGGGTGTTGTTTTCACCTATTTTTCATTTGGTCCCGGTTCCCTTTCGGCAAAAGATGACCAGTCCACCCAGCCGCTGGAAGCGGCCCAGGCCTCTCCATTGCCGGATGAAGGGGCACTAGCGCCAGAGCCAACTCCCACGGCACAACCTACGGCGACCCCCCAAGCAGCTCCCACCGCCACTCCAATCCCTACCTCAACGCCAAGGCCAACGTTGGCTCCCACCCGCGTGCCTCCTACCCCTACCCCTCAGCCCACGGTGGGACCTACTGCGGAGCCGGAATCGGCCACCATTCCCAGGGTTTTGCCTGACGCGGACTTCGGAGAGGTATTGGAAGAGGGCTTGGTTCAGATAAAGTTGCCCACCGGCGACCCGTTGGACACCTGGTATTCCTTCCAAGTTGATACCGAATCCCAGGACATCACCGTGTTCTTCGCCCTGTATGACATCGCGTCGAATGCCCTGGCCAGCACGGTAAAGATCGACGATTACTCCAAGGGCATCCCCTTGGATAACGCCGAAGTCACCCTCTATTATCCCGACGGGTCCGACCGCATTCTCTTCTTCGACGGGTCCGATGGAATCATATCCCTCATCCAGCAATACCGGTTGCCCTACGGGCCGAGCATGTTCACCTCCGGCCTGCGCCGGGCGCTCGTCTACTATGGAATGAAGCTCCAGGACGAGGCCGGCGAAGTGGATGTGGAACTCCATCTTGATCTCAGCGGGTTGTCGCAAAGCGAGGGCCTGGAATTCAAGCGCGCAGTGCCGGGCACGGTCGAAGACGTGCTCCGCGAAATCAGGGGTCTGGTGGAGCAGATCGAAGAGGGCCGCGGGCGTTAACAGCAGCTTTCTTTCCCTTCACCACGAAGACGTCGCGCTAGGGCGCGGCGTCTTCGCTCTCCCAACCTTTGCGTAGGGCTTTGGAAGGGTGGTCCCCTGGGCGTCCAGTTTCGAGATAGCCGGTTGGTATAAGAGAGAGGCGCCCGAGGCCGAGACCTGAAAGGATCGGACTAGCCTGTGAAGCTATTTCGCATCCGGTAGAGGGTCAGTTCGGGCTCGATGGGGGCCACGGGCATGTACTCCGCCTCCTGAATCTTGGCCACGATGAGCCACGGCCCGTCTTCATCGAGAGCGGTGCGAAATATCGATTCCAACTCCTCCAGGTTGTCAACCATGGCGGTGCGCCGTATGCCGCAGCTTTGGGCCACCTGAGCCAGATCGGTTCCCTGGGCCGTGTGGCTGGCTTGGTGGCCCGTCTGGCCCCACTGCTCGTTGTCCCACACCACCACAACTAGGTTCTTGGGCGCCTCCCGCCCGATGGTCGCGATGCCGCCCAGATTCATCAGCAGCGACCCGTCACCGTCCAGCGATATGATTCGCTCGGTGGTGGATAGCGCCATGCCCAGGGCAATGGAGGAGCACAAGCCCATGCTGCCGTAGGTGTAGAAGTTGCGGTCCCGGTGGCCGGCGTGCCTCAACTCGTCGGAGGTCGGCCCCAGATTGCCGACGATGGGGCTGTTTCCGGCATGCCGTAGAATCAGCTTGGTGGCCTCGAACCTAAGCAATCTTACCCCCATGGAGCAACTGAGTCATGCAGATGGCCACCGGCTGGCGGCCGGCGTGGCACAGCTTCAGAGCGCCGTCCATCAATAGGTCCATCTTATGCTCGTCTTCTAGGGTGAAGTGGACCAGGCCCAACAGGTCCAGAATCGGCCGGGTGGTGCGGCCCATGGCCACCTGGGCGATATTGAATTCGCCGACGCCGCCTCGAAGGTTGATGAAGAGTGGAATGGGCGTCCGGCAGGGGATGCACAAGCTGGCTAGGGCGTTGACACAGTTGCCGAACCCGCTGGATTGCATGAACACTGCAGAGTTTCGCCCCACCGCATAGGCGCCGGCGGCGATGCCGATGGCCTCCTCTTCCCGGGTGGCCGATACCAGGTGAAAGAACGGGTCGGCTTCGATCAAGCTGGTTACCTGATGAATGGAGATGTCCGGCACGTAGACGATCATGGAAGTGTTCCAGTCTTTCAACGCCTTCACAATGGTTTCAGCCCAGTTCATCGTTTAGATCCCACCTCCAGCCGAAGACAGACGCCTGGGAAGCCCACGCTTCCGCTTCGGGTCGTTTCCAAGGTTTCAGCGGGCCTCTGCGGGGTCGAGTGGCCGTTCGTCACCCTACGGGTCCGCCCCCCAAGTTCAATCGAAGTCACTTTGGGTCCGGTCCAAGCTCAGGGCCGGGCCGTCAAGCCACAGCAGGGGATGCAGAGCGGCATCGCCGAGGCAACAAACCCGCGCCTGATTGACCGGTTTTGCTGCGAGACGGCTAAACGATAGCAGCGCGGTCAACGAATGTCAAAGGCTCCGGTCGAAGCGGCCGCAAGGCCGTTGGAAGATCGTTCCCGCGGCGCCGGCAGAGTGGTTGACTGTACCCGGAGGCGCTACTACAATGCCACTATTGCCAAGTAGCGCCCGGAGCGATCGCACTTCTTGATAACAAATAGAGTCCTGGCCTGCTGTCGCTCGCGTGGCGCTGTCCGGAGCGGCGGGCCCAGCCGAAAGCAGGAGTGGTCATGGTACAAAACATCGAGGCGGATTGCGCGACGTGTCCAGACTTTACCTGTCGCCTGGGGTTTCGCGACCTGGGCCCAGACAGTTGCCCCATGAAGGGTGATTTCCCCACGCCACAGGAGCTGTATGGGGACCGGGAGGACCTCCTCGCCACGGCGCGAAACGCTGCCATGATTGAGGGTGAGGGATACCGGAGGTGGACCCGGTCAAAAGAGATTATCGAACTGGCCCAGCGCCTGGGCGTATCCAAGGTGGGACTAGCCGCCTGCAAGACCATGAAACTGGAGCAGGACATCTACGCGGACTGGCTCGCCGACGCCGGGTTCGAGGTGCTGCGGGGCCGGGACGCCGTTGCCGACGGCCAGTGCGGACCTCGGGAGCAAGCTGCTTTCCTCAACTCCGCTGTTACGGGCCTCAACGTGGTGATGGGAATGTGCGTCGGGCATGACTCCCTGTTCATGCACACTTCCCGGGCCCTGGTCACACCGTTGGTCTCTCAGGACTCCTTCCTGCGCCACAACCCGGCGGCCGCCTTGCATACCTCCCGCACCTACTTCGACGGCCCCTTGCACCACGCCCACAAGGAGGCCTACGCGTCCCCGATGGTCGAGCCGGGGACCTTGCAAGAGGCCGCCCGGGACCCCTCCGGCCCGGCGGCGGACCGTCTGGAAGAGCTGGCGACCCAGGTGGTCCAGGACGGTGACGGCAGGTGGTGCCGGGTGGAGGAACTGCTGGAATTCGCCGGCCGGGCCGGAGCAAAAACGCTTGGATTGGTTTTCTGCTCGGGCTTTCGTGAGGAAGCGAAGGTCCTCAACCGCCTGCTGGGGATCAACGGCTTCAAGACCCTTTCCATCCAGTGCAAAGCCGGCGCCGTGCCCAAGGAAGAGATGGGCATTCTCGATTCCCAGAAGGTGCGGCCCGGTAACAAAGAGATGATGTGCAATCCCTTGGCCCAGGCGGTGGTCATGAACCGGTCCGGCGCGGACCTCAACATCCTCTTGGGCCAGTGCGCGGGCCACGACGCCGGCACTATCGCCACCACCGAAGCCCTCGCCGTGTCCCTGGCGGTCAAAGACCGGGTCCTGGCCCACAACACCGTTGTGGAACTTTACCGGGGCGCCCTTCTGGATCGGGAATCGGCTTGATGCAGCACGCCGTTGTTCGTGCGCCGCGCTCGGACGGTGCCGGTGGCGATCAAAAGAGCCATCGGCGCCCGGACCCTCCGAATCCTGGTCCGCCCGTCGCCACCCACAAGCTGGTTCGGTACTCTCCCCCCGCCCCCAACCTCTTACCTCAACCTCCAACCGAATTGGGGCGTAACCGACTTTCCAGGAACCCGCCCGCAGGCCGGCTCGCCAGGAGCGGGCGATTTCCGTTCGTGGTGAGCTTCCTGTTCGTGGCGAGCTTGTCGAACCACAGCGGCAGGGTCTCGATATGGCTCCGATTGAAGCGGGCGGCAGATGGCCGCTTGAAACCGACACCAGCAGTAGCGGGGTAGCCGATGGCGCTTGACTTTCTCGAAGGGATCAACGTCTTGGATTTGGGGCAGGGAATCAGCGGGCCTTTCTGCGCAAAGCTGCTCGCCGACCTGGGCGCCAGGGTGGTCAAGGTGGAGCCGCCGGTCGGAGACTCATCCCGAGGTGTGGGACCCTTCCCCGGCGACCTACCCGACGCTGAGAAGAGCGGCACCTATCTGTCCATGAACACCAACAAGCTGGGGATCACCCTGAACGTGGAGACCGCCGGCGGCCGGGAGCTTTTGCTGCAACTGGTTGATGGAGCCGACATACTGATCGAAAACTACCCGGCCTCATACCTGCCGGGGATTGGCCTGGACTTTGCCACCCTCCACACCCGGAACCCCGAGTTGGTGATGACCTCCATCACCCCCTTTGGGCTGACGGGCCCCTGGGCCAACTACCAGGCCGACAATCTGATCATATGCAATGTCAGCGGCCATTCCCGGGAACACCCGGGCCCGGTGGAAGACCTGGAAACGCAACCACCCCTGCAACTGGCGGCTCACCAGGCTGATTTTGTCGCCGGCCTGGCTGGGGCCACCGCCACGATGCTGGCCTTCAACCGGCGCCGCCTTGACGGCGTCGGCAGCCACGTCGACGTATCGGGGATGGAGGCCTTGGCTCTGCTGCCCCAGACCACTCTGGCCCAATTCGCGCTGGGCCAAGAAGCCCGCGGCCAGCACCGGGATGAGCCGACCCGCCTGGCCCTGCTGGCCCTGCTTCCCTGCCAGGACGGTTACGTGGGCGTTTCACCCCGCCAGCAGGACCAATGGGATAATTTTGTGACCCTCCTGGGCAACCCCGAATGGGCGGCGGACCCCAAGTTTGCCACCCGGGACTCCCGTTTGGCCAACTGGAACGAGCTGGAGCCTCGGCTGATTGCCTGGTCATCCGGATTCAAGAAGGACGATATATACCGCCAGGCCCAAGCTCACCACGTTCCTTCCTTCCCGTTGAATACCGCCGCCGACCTTTTCAAGTCGGCCCAATTCGAAGCGCGGGAGTTCTTCCACGAGGTGGAGCACCCCGCGGCCGGGACGCAGCGTTATCCCGGCGTCCCCATCCAGTTGGCGTCCGGCAAGAAGCTGGAGTTGACTCCCGCCCCATTGTTGAGCCAGGACACCCAGGCCATCCTGGGAGACGGCGGCCTGGGGCTGAGCCGGGAAGAGATAGCCGCGCTACGAGTCGCCGGCACGATCTGAGTAAGCGAAGGGGGTGAGCCCAGTGAGGATAGACCCGCAGAATTTCGAAGGCTTCAACCGCGTGCTGACCGCGGTGGTGGTCCCGCGTCCCATCGCCTTCGTCTCCACCATATCCACCGACGGATTCGTCAACGTCGCGCCCTACTCCTTTTTCAATGTGATGTCTTACAATCCGGCGACCGTGGTCTTCTCTTCCTCCCGCCACACTGGAGGAGGACGAGGGAAACGTAAGGACACGCTGGCGAACATCGAAGAAACCGGGGAGTTCGTCGTCAACATAGTGGTCGACGACATCGCTGAAGCCATGAACCTGACCGCCGCCGAGTACCCCGCCGAGGCCAACGAGTTTGAAATCGCCGGATTGACTCCGGCGCCATCGGAGTTGGTAGCCCCACCCCGCGTGGCCGAGTCGCCGGTGAACATGGAATGCCGGCTGAAGCAGGTGATTTCCCTGGGAATCGGGAAGGGCCGGCACGGCCTGGTCATCGGCGAAATCGTACTGATGCACGTCCGCGACGACCTGATAGACGGGCACCGCATCAACCACCAGAAGCTCCGGCCCACGGGCCGCTTGGCCGGAAATATGTATTGTCACACCGTCGATACCTTCGAGCTGGTCCGTCCCAATTACAAAGAGGGAGAAAGCCCGCAAATAGGCTGACCCCAGAGTCCCCAGGAATCGCGAGACCGGCAACATGGGCTCGCGGCCCGCTTGTTTCCAACCCGGGCGCCACCTTTTTCCCGAGGAGCCGGGAATGGGCAAGCCCTAGGAAAAGGAGCGTTCAACCTCATGCGCCAACTGCCTCTGGAGGGAGTAAGGGTTACCGACCTTAGCTGGCAAATTGCCGGCCCCACCTGCAACCGCTACCTGGGGATGATGGGAGCGGAGGTAATCCGCATCGAAAGCAACAAGCGCCCGGACCCCTACAGGGAGCGGGTCATCAACAATTTCATCAACCAGTCGAAGAAAAGCATCACGCTGAACCTGGGGCACCCCAAGGGTACAGACCTCGTCCGGAGGCTGGCCGGCCTGAGCGACATTGTGATGGAGAACTTCGCCTGCGGTGTCATCGAGCGCCTGGGGCTGGGCTATGACGAGTTGCGCCGGGCCAACCCGGACATCATCATGCTCTCTTCGGCCGGCCTGGGCCACTCCGGCCCAGACATGAAGCAGGTGGCCTACGGCACCCTGATCCAGTGTTTCACCGGCTGGAGTTCCCTGCAGGGCTATCCCGACGGGGGCCCGGAGATAGGCGGCATCTGGACCGACCCGGTGGTGGGAATGCTGGAGGTATTCCTGATTAACGCCGCCCTCCACCGCAAGTGGCAGCAGGGGGAAGGTCAATATATCGACCTCTCCATGGCCGAGGCCACCACCATGCTGCTTCCTGAAGCCATCCTGGATTACTCGATGAACGGCCGGATCCAGGAGCCGCGAGGCAACCGGCACCAGGCCCACGCCCCCCACGGCAACTATCCCTGCCTCGGCTACGACCGCTGGATCGGAATCGCCGTGACCGGTGATTCCCAGTGGGAGGCCCTGTGCCGGGCCCTCGGCTGCGTGGAATTGCTGGAGGACTCCCGGTTCTCCGACGCCATGGCCCGCTGGAAGAACCAGGATGCTCTGGACCGGGCCCTGGCCGCCAAAACGAGGGATCATGACGCCGATGAGCTGACGGCCAAGCTGCAAGAGGCCGGGGTGCCCGCGGGGCCAACACTGGCCGTCGACCAACTCTGGACCAACACCCATCTCCGGGAGCGAGGCTTCTTCCAGAGCTACGAGACTGAGGATGGAACGATCCGGGATATCCCCGGCGTACCCTGGCGGTTCGACGGCGCCGCCGACGCCAATATGACTCCTCCGCCCCTTCGGGGCCAGCACAACGCGTACGTCTTCGAGGACCTGCTGGGTCTGTCCAAGCCGGAGATCGAGGCCCTGGTCGAAGAGCAGGTAATCTACTGATACCGGGTCCGCCCGTTACCGTGGTTCGGAAAAGAGACTATAATCAATCCATGCCATCATGGGGTGACCACCACGACAGGAGTTCGAAACATGACGAGTAAGATTTCGATACTGAGCCCAGCCGCCGAGGCCTGGCGTCCCGTTGAGGCCACCGTTCCTCGCATCGATGACCTGAAGGGCGCCACCGTTGCCATCTTGAACAACCGGTGGACCAGCATGGACATCATCTCAGAGCAGATCGCCATCATCCTCAAGGAGCAGTACGGCGTGGCCGATGTGTTCGAGTTGGGGATACCCACGTCCTCCAAGGCGTCCCGGGAGACCTTCGAAGAAGTCTTGTCCCGGGCGCAGATGGCCGTGGTGGGCCTGGCCAATTGAGGGTCCTGCACCGCGTGGAGTGTCCACGACAGCGTTGAACTGGTGAAAGAGGGAGTGCCCTCGGTGGTTTTGGTTACCGAGCGGTTTGTCCCCCTCGCCAAAGCATCCATGAAGGGCAACGGCGTGCCCGACGCGCCGATGGTGGTGCTGCCGAAGACCGAACTCACCGAGTACGTCCCGCCGGAGACCGTCCGGGTGGTGGCGCGGGAGACCGTTGCCCAGATAATCGCCCAGCTGAGCACCGCCGCCGCGCCAAACGGCCCGTAGCGGACTACCCGAGCCCAACCCAAGGAGCGATGCTTGGCCCAAGCACGAGACCTCACATCATCCAGCCTCCCGGCGGACGACTCTCCCGAGTCGGTGTTCCAGCTGATGTTGGACCAGGACTGGTCCGACGGCTTGCCGGTAATTCCGCCCACCCCGGACCGGGTCCACTCCATGGTGGAGGGAAGCCGCCGGGACCCTTCTCACCTGGTGGGTTACATCAACCCCGAGGGGGGCGCCGCCACCGTGGAGAAGATCGCGGTCAACGCGGTGATGGCCGGGTGCTTGCCCGAGTACATGCCGGTGCTCATCGCCGCCGTGCAGGCCATAACCGAGCCGGGGTTCAACATCCACGGTATCCAGACCACCACCAACCCAGTGGCCCCCGCCCTCATCATCAACGGCCCGATCCGCAATCAGCTAGGCGTCAACAGCGGCCGCGGCTGTCTGGGCCCCGGCTGGCGGGCCAACGCCACCATCGGGCGGGCCCTGCGGTTTCTGCTCATCAACGTGGGGAACGCCAAGCCCCTGACCACCGACATGGCGATCCACGGGATGCCCGGCAAGTACACCTTCTGCTTCGGCGAGAACGAGGAAGAGAGCGTCTGGGACCCGCTTCAAGTGGAGCGCGGCCTGGCCCCGGACCAGAGCGCCGTCACCGTGGTCGGCTCCCAGGGCACCAGCAACTGTCTCACCCTCTACAAAGAGGCGGAAAGCATCCTCACGGTGATCGCCAGCGCCATGGCCGATTTCAGTGACAACAACTACCTGCTGGGCGGAGGTAATCCGATGCTGGTGTTGAGTCCGGGACACTCCCGGGTGCTCACCGAGCAGGGCTTCACCAAGCAGGCGGTCAAAGAATGGCTCTTCGAGCACTGCAAGATTCCCTTGGACCGGATCCCCCAGGAGACCTCGATCGTCCACTACGAGAAGGAGTTCGTCAGGGATGGTGATTTGGTCTGTCTCTGCCGCAGCCCCGAGGACATCGTGGTGGTGGTCGCCGGTGGCCCGGAGCCGTACCACGCCACCTACTGCGCCAGCTTCGGCGACACCCAGGCCGCGACCAAACTGGTGGCGACGGACTAGCACTTCCTCTCGAAAACCGGCGTCGCGAATACCGTTCGTGGTGAGCCTGTCGAACCACTGGCCCCGAGCCCTTGGACAAGCTCAAAGTGAACGGACTATCATAACGGCATTTTTCGATGTTGGGTACCAGAGCCCCGGCCTTCGTCGCAGCCTCCCCGGTCCCGCCGGCGATACGTCCTCGTCCCGCAATGAAAAACCCCGATGGGCCACACCCAGCGGGGCGAAATTATCGGGTCCGGAATACGGGCTGCCGGTCAGTAATTCGGCGGATTGTCCCGATCTTCTTCCACGATACCCTCGACGATACCCTCCGCGATTTCCCCGCCCTCGCCTGTGCCATTGTATTCCCGCATGGCCTCGTCCAGCCGGTCGCGAAACTCCTCGGGTTGGCGGGCCAGTATCATCATCCGCTTGCCAGAGACTAGGCGTACCCGCAGACGCTCGCCCAGCGGAGTGACCAGCAACTCGGGGTGAGATATCTGATCAAACGTGAGCACCTTGATCCGGGGCCGGCCGTAGGCGACCACCAGGGCATTGGTAAAAATGAGGTACTGCTTTGGGGTGGTGAACCAACTGTAAGCCGCAACCCCCAGGCCGAGGATCAACATTAGGGGGTCCAGCCCGGCTAGCAAGCCCATGGCGGCGATGCACAAAGCGAACAGGAACGTCAGATTGTATCGAGCCCGATATCTGTCCCAGTAAAGTGGCTGGATTTGCTGCGGCTGCTCCACGGGTTCCATTCTAGCACACGTCTTGGAAAAAAATAACTGGCTTTGCCGAAGATTCTGCCCAACTTCAGTGACCCAAACAAGACCGGGCGCGCTGCAACAGGTAAGAGCGTCCGCGGTTTCAAGCACGGCGACGCGCCGCCACGACGTTGATAATTGGTCGGGGCGGCCAGATTCGAACTGGCGGCCCCCTACACCCCATGCAGGTGCGCTACCTGGCTGCGCTACGCCCCGACTGAGTCTACTTTACCACAATCCAAATCTAAAATCAGGGTGTTGCCTATTATTCCCTAAGAACATCTGTCTTTAAGTAAGGGGTTGTACACCTTTTTGTACACCTTTTTCTAAAGGTTAGGTCTTAATCGCCACTCTTACTACATCAATTCGTTATGGGTGCCCATATCTTTGGTGGCGGCTACCTTACGTTTGATTGTAACCTCGTCACGGCCAATTTATTAGCCCGCATGGAGGTTTGATAAGGCCATCCTGAATCTCTTTTTATGGTCTGGCCTGGCTTCAGCATATATGTCTAAAGCTGTTGACAGTTGGCTATGACCCTGAGGTGGACCCGGAAATTCGGACAGGTAGCTAAGCGAGAGTCCTGCTCCTAGAATTGGATCACCAGTATAGGAGGAGCGGGACGTGACACAAGGACGAAGGAAGCACAACCCATCGTTCAAGGCCAGGGTAGCCCTGGAAGCAATCAAAGGGGAGAAGACGGTAGCCCAGTTGGCAGC
>Ga0187833_10000865_pt1 | contig 35540 bp, 38 predicted proteins | sample ETNtaG_37_FD_167968 | JGI IMG/M metagenome (GOLD analysis project Ga0187833, IMG submission 167968) | Marine microbial and viral communities from oxygen minimum zone, Eastern Pacific Ocean - ETNP2014_SV_400_PacBio MetaG (Illumina Assembly) | ecosystem: Environmental > Aquatic > Marine > Hypoxic...
TGGCCATCCAGGCGGCATCGACCTCGCGAAGTGTGTAGTCGTCGACAAACATCGGATGTGCCGGGTTGGCGTCGATGACGCTCATGTTCCGGCCCCCTCGCGTACCAGCGGCCGGCCGTATTCGGAAGTGGGGGTGGGCTCGGCAACCTCTGCGCCCCGGTTCTGCCACTTCTTCCAGAGCACGGCGTTGCCGCCGATACCCACGAGGTAGATGAGCACAACTACGATGTCGCGGATCACCTCATAGGTCATGGTGAAGGGAAGGACCCACTCGACGATGCCCTGTTCGCCGGTCCACGGCAGCGACGGCCCGACGAGGAAGCGGTCAGGGCGCCAGTTGAGTTCGCTGTCCGCCCAGGTCAGCCACTGGTGTGGGACGACCCCGTAGACCCAGAACATGATCATGAAAACGTAGGTGGCGAAGAGCATGGCCTCGCCCCAGGTGAAGTCCTTGTCGGCGGGGCAGCGGTCACGGTAGACACCGGCACCGACAACCATGAGAGCCAGCACGATGACGGATACAACGAACGCGACCATCGTTCAGGCTCCTCCTCGGCAGGTCTCGGCGACTGGGTGGTTACAGCGACTTAGTGAAGCGATGCACAAGCGCTGTGCCCGCCCCATGCTAGTGGGTGGTCCAGGGACTCCGCGACCCTCAGTTGATCCCGTCGTGGCACCCCTGCACAGACGCTGTGTCTACCACGCCGAGCACGTTGCGACTACCCGGGCACGGAGCATCTGGCTTGTCCGGATCGGCGCCGGACGACCTACAGTGCCAGCTAGCCTGCACCTGTCCGACCAGAGGTCGGTGTCAGGCCCACCGCACACCGACTGAACCGAACACCACGTCGCCCCGGAGACCACGTTGACTGAAATCCCCGAGCACCTCCTGAAGCGCTCACGCCAGGCGCGCGGCTCCACCGCCGACGAACCGACAGACAAGGCCGCTGAGCCGGCTTCGGCAGCTGGCACCGCTTCGGCCCCGCCCACCGACGAGGTACCCAGCGCACCTGAACCGGCAGAGCCGACCCCCTCCGCACCGGTGGCCCCGTACAACGCCGCAGCAAACGACCGCAGGAAGATCCCATGGTGGGCCGCAAGTGCACTGATCCTGCTGCCGATCTGGGCAATCACCTACGTGGGAACCCTTGAACGGCCCCCCGAGTCCGGCTCAGCCGGACTTCTCGCCGACGGCGCCCACGTCTACGAAGCAAGCTGTGCCGCCTGCCACGGAGCCGGTGGTGAGGGTGGTGCCGGACCCGCAATGACCGACGGTGAAGTGTTCGCCACGTTCCCGACCGTTGCCGAACACATCGTCTGGGTCGTATCTGGATCAACCGGCGTTGGCCTCGGCAACCCATACGGCGACGATGCTGCCGGCCGGGTGGTGGCTGGCGGAATGCCCGGCTTCGGTGACGCCCTGACAGCAGAGGAGTTGATCGGGGTGGTGCTCTACGAGCGTGCCCACCTTAGCCACTCCGAGTTCGACGAGGGCCTTGCCGATGCCATGGACGAGGCAATCCACTCTGGCGATCTGGACCTCGAGGGTCACCTCGACCCTGAAACGGTCACCGTCGACGAGGTTCTCGACCTGTTGCGGTCTGCCTCGTTCGGCACAGACGACCAGTTGGCCAACGGCTGAGCAAGTGACAGGCGCTCCTGTCAGGAGGCCAAGATGATCACCGCCGCCACTCGATTCCCCGGTCATGTCTGACCACGTCCACGACCTGTTGGTCATCGGCGGTGGACCCGCAGGTGCAGCAACCGCCTACTGGGCAGCCAGCGCCGGCCTTGACACAGTCGTTGTCGAACGCAAGGTGTTCCCCCGGGAGAAGACCTGTGGCGATGCCCTTACACCGCGGGCGGTCCACCAGCTGGAGGCGATGGGGCTTGGCGAGCACCTTGAGCGCTACCACCGCTTCGATGGACTGCGGGTCGTCGCCCATAGACGCACCCTTGAGATGGGATGGCCCGACCATCCCGTATTCCCGTCCTACGGCTATGTGGTGCGGCGCTCCGACCTGGACACATTCGTCGCCCGCCACGCCGTGCTCGCAGGAGCGACCCTGCTCGAGGGAACAGACGCCGTCAGGCCCATCGAGGCCGACAATCCCGTCAACGGTTCCAACCCGACGGAGTCCAGCCTCATCTCGGGTGCAATCGTGGTCGACCGGGAAACCGGAGTCGAAAGGCCCATCCATGCCCGCTTCGTGGTTGTGGCCGATGGCGCCAACTCGCGCTTCGGCAGGGCGCTTGGAACTTCACGCGATCGCTCCTACCCGATGGGCATGGCCATCCGGGGTTACTTCGAGAGCCCAATGCATGACGATCCGTGGATCGAGTCTGCGCTTGACGTAAGAGACCGCAGGGGCGCCACCATGCCCGGGTACGGGTGGATCTTCCCGGTCGGCGACGGCACCATCAACGTCGGCATTGGCCTGCTCTCGACCTTCCGCGACTACCGGTCGGTGAACACCACCCACCTTTTCGAGGAGTTTGCCTGCACCCTCCCAGGCCACTGGCAGATCGACCCCACCAGGCCACTCGCCGCCCCAACCGGTGGTCGGCTGCCGATGGCAGGGTCTGTCGGCCCCAAGGCCGGCCCCAACTGGCTGCTGGTAGGTGACGCCGCAGGCTCGGTCAACCCCTTCAACGGCGAGGGAATCGACTACGCCTACGAGACCGGTCGCCTCGCAGCCGGACTGATCGGCGAGGCTGCGGCACGGGGCGCTTCGGTGCTTGCCCGGTACCCGGGGATGCTCGACGATGAGTACGGCACCTACTTCAAGATGGCCCGCATCTTCGCCAGGGTTATCGGCAGCCCTGCTCTGATTCGGGAGTTGACAAGGGTCGGCATGCGCTCCCAGCCACTGATGGAGTGGGCGCTGCGGGTCATGGCCAACCTCCTCCGCGACGGTGAGGTTGGCTATTCCGAGACCGCCTACAGGGCACTGGCTGCAGCCGTTCGGATGGTGCCGGACAGGTACACCCGGATACCACCGCAGGCCCCCTCAACCGCGTCTGATTTCTCACCGCCTGAGGCCCGGGTCGGGTGATGCCGCACGGTCCGGTGCCTGAGCGGGGAGAATGTCCCTCGTGACCGGATCTGAAACCGCCGGCGGAGCCGCCTGGTCGGACCTTGAACGACACCGCGACCAACTGGTCGGCGGATCACTCCGTGACCTGTTCGCAGCCGACCCGGAACGCGGCGAAAGGCTGGCGGTCAGCGTGGGCGATCTGTGGGTCGACTACTCGAAACACCCAGTCACCGACGAGACCATCTCCCTGCTTGTCGACCTGGCTGCACAGCGGGACGTGCCCGGTTTCATCAGGCGGATGCTGTCGGGTGAAAGGGTCAACACGACCGAAGACAGGCCGGCCCTCCACACCGCGCTACGTGCACCTGCCGACACAGCCATCGTTGTCGATGGAACCGACGTGGTTCCCGGCGTCGAAGAAACCCTTGGTCGGATGGCTGATGTCGCCGTACGCCTGCGAAGTGGTCACATGTCGGGTGCCACCGGCAGGCCGATCACCGCCATGGTGAGCCTTGGTATCGGTGGTTCACACCTGGGACCGGCCATGGCAACGGAAGCACTGGCCCACCTTGCCCACCCAGGACTCGACATCCGCTTCGCGTCGAATCTTGACGGTGCCGAGATGGATCGGACCCTCGATGGTCTGGACCCGGCCACAACGCTCATCCTGATCTGTTCCAAGACCTTCACCACTGCCGAGACGATGATCGCGGCCGAGACCGCCCGGGCATGGCTTGTCGATGGGGTTGGCAGCGACGTGTCTGCCCACATGGCCGCCGCTACAGCCGCAACAGGTCTTGCAGCAAACTTCGGGGTCAGCCCCGAACTCACCTTTCATGTCCCTGTCTGGGTTGGGGGCCGCTTCTCACTGCCGTCAGCGGTCGGCCTGAGCGTGATGGCATCTGTCGGCCCTGAGGCCTTTGCCGAGATGCTCGCCGGGATGAGGGTCGTAGACGAACACCTTGCCTCGTCCACCCCGGGCTCGAACGGACCGATGCTGCTCGGCCTGCTCGATGTCTGGCACCGGTCGTTCCTGGGGGCATCGTCGCTGGCGGTGGTTCCCTACAGCAGCCAACTAGGCGGGTTCCCCCCGTGGCTCCAGCAGGTCTCGATGGAGAGCCTCGGCAAGCGGGCCGGCACCGACGGTGGCCTCGTCGCTGGGCAGACTGGTCCGGTGGTCTGGGGTGCCCCCGGCACAGACGGCCAGCATGCCTTCTTCCAGATGCTCCACCAGGGCACCGAGGCGGTTCCGTGCGACCTGATCGGCTTCGCCCGCCCGCTGGCCGACCCGCGCCTCGCTCACCATGACGCCCTGATGGCGAACCTGTTCGCCCAGGCCGAGGCACTGGCCTTCGGCTCGACCGCCGACGAGGTTGCCGCCACCGGAGTACCGCCTGACCTGGTGGCCCACCGCTCCTTCCCGGGTGGCCGACCCAGCACCACGATCCTGGCTCCTGAGTTGACGCCGTCGGTTCTGGGTCAGTTGGTTGCCCTCTACGAGCACCGCACCGTGGTCGCCGGTGCCGTCTGGGGGATCAACCCGTTCGACCAGTGGGGTGTCGAGTTGGGCAAGGCCCTCGCGGTGCGTATCGCCGCTGAACTTGATGCCGACGAGGGTCGTCTGGCACATGACTCCTCGACGAACTCGCTGATCAGGCGCTACCTGAAACTGCGGGGACGCCCCAGCTGACCGACCCCGACCATTCGCTCCTCAGGCGAGGTCGGATGCCACCGCCACAGCAGCCTCGGCGGCGATGGAGACCGTCTCGTCGACCACAGCCTCGGAGTGGGCGAGGCTCGGGAACAGGGCCTCGTAGGCGCCAGGCGCCCACGCCACCCCCCTGTCCAGGAGGGCGTGAAAGACCTTCGGGTACACACCGTTGTCGGCCAGACGTGAGGCCTCGTCGAAGTCGGTGGGCTCCACATCGCCGAAGAACACACCCAGCAGCGACCCCAGGCGCGGCATGACGCAGGCCAGCCCGGCCCCGGTGAACGCCGCAGCGAGACCGTCGGCGAGACTCTGGGAGGTGCTGGTCAGGCGGTCGTATGCGCCCTGGTCAAGCAGGTCGAGGGTGGCACGACCGGCTGCCATGGCGAGGGGATTACCGGAAAGGGTGCCTGCCTGATAGACGCCGCCCAGGGGTGCAAGGTTCGACATGAGGTCGGTAGAGCCACCGAAGGCGCCGACAGGCAGGCCACCCCCGATGACCTTGCCGAAACACCAGAGGTCGGGGGTGACACCCAGGTGGTCGGCGGCACCACCGCGAGACAGCCTGAAACCGGTGATCACCTCGTCGAATATGAGCAGGGCGCCCGCTGCGTCACACGCTGAACGGAGCCCCTCGAGGAATCCGGGGACCGATGCCACAAGGCCCATGTTTGCCGCCACCGGCTCGACGATGACTGCTGCCACGGTGTCGTCCAGATCGGGAACGACGTTGTACGGGGCGACCACCGTGTCGGCCACCGCTCCGGCGGTCACGCCGTCGCACCCCGTGAGACCCTGGTTCGCCACACCGCTTCCTCCCGCCGCAAGCAGGGCGTCGGAGTGGCCGTGGTAGCAGCCGGCAAACTTTACGATCCTGGATCGGCCCGTGGCCCCACGCGCCAGCCTGATGGCCGACATGGTGGCCTCGGTACCGCTGGACACAAACCGAACTGACTCCATCCCGGCGATGCGGTCAACGACCATCTCGGCCAGGATGACCTCGGCCTCGGTCGGTGCACCAAAGCTGGTTCCGTCGCCTGCCGCAACGGCCACTGCCTCGACGACGGCCGGGTGGGCGTGGCCCAGGATGCCGGGACCATATGACTGCACGTAGTCGATGTAGCGGCGGCCCTCGGAGTCCCAGACGTAGGGCCCTTCGCCCCGCTCCACGAAGTACGGGGTTCCACCGACCGAGCCGAATGCCCGAACGGGTGAGTTGACCCCGCCAGGAATGACCCGCTGAGCGCGTCGGAAGAGCGCTTCGTTCGAACCGGTCATGACCCGATCAGCTGTGCTGCCCTACGTGCCAGGTAGGTAAGGATGAAATCGGCGCCGGCCCGCTTGATGGCCAGCAGGTGCTCCATTGCGACGGCGTCGCCATCGATCCAGCCGTTGGCTGCAGCCGCCTCGACCATCGCGTACTCGCCGCTGACGTGGTAGGCGGCGAGGGGTACGTCCACCTCGTCTCTCACCCGGGCGACAACGTCCAGATATGCCAGCGCCGGCTTGACCATGACCATGTCGGCCCCCTCGGCCAGGTCGGCGCGTATCTCAGACAGGGCTTCGCGGGCGTTGGGTGGATCCTGTTGGTACCCGCGCCGGTCGCCGCCGTCGGCTATCTCGACGTCAACTGCATCGCGGAACGGTCCGTACAGGGCAGAGGCGTACTTGGCCGCATAGGCCAGTATCGAGACCTGATCGTTGCCAGAAGAATCGAGTGCGGAGCGGATGGCCGCCACCTGGCCGTCCATCATCCCGGAGGGGGCACAGACGTCTGCACCTGCGTCGGCCTGGGCAACGGCGACCTGCTGGTAGAGCTCAAGGGTGGCATCGTTGTCGACGGTGCCGTCATCTGCGACGACACCGCAGTGGCCGTGGTCGGTGTACTCGTCTACGCACAGGTCGGCCAGCAACACCATGTCGTCGCCAACGTCGTCGCGGAGGTCGCGGAGTGCTACCTGGACGACACCGTCGGGGTTCCAGGCCTCTGACCCGACCGGGTCCTTGCTCAGGGGAATCCCGAACAGGATCACAGCGGGGATCCCCATGTCTCTCAGTTCGGCCACCTCACCGCGGAGACTTGAACGGGAGTGCTGCACGACCCCGGGAAGGGATGAGATGGGCGCAGGGTCGGCTATGCCCTCCCGAACGAACAGCGGTGCCACCAGATCATCTACCGACAGGCGGGTCTCGGCGACCAGCCTCCTCATGGCGGCGGTACGCCGAAGGCGACGGGGCCTCTGTTCGGGAAAGGTCACCGTAGAAGCCTACGAAGGTCTGCTCAGGACCCGGACAGCGTGCATGCGGCGGCGACCAGCCCTGCAAGCGAGCAGGGGTCCGCCTCGGTGACCCGGAAGCCCATGTCCCGGGCGGCGGCGGCGCTGATCGGGCCGATACAGACGGCATCGGGTGGCATCGGTCCGCCTACAAGGTCGACGTAGCGGCGCACGGTCGACTCCGAGGTGAACGTGACGGCATCTGCGCCACGGGCCCCTGCCACCAGGTCGGGGTCGGCGTGGGGCGCCACGTTGCGATAGGCAGCCACAACGTCGACCTCCCAGCCGGCGGCCCGCAGCCCATCGGGCAGGACGGGCCTTGCGACCTCGGCCCTGGCCACCAGCACACGACCTCCCGGAGGAGGTGCTGGAAATGCACCGAGGAGGGCCTCGGCGACCGACGGTTCCGGAACCAGGTCGACGACCATGCCCGCCTCGAGAAGCGGAGCCGCCGTCCTGGGTCCGATTGCCGCAAACCGGGGGCAGTCGCTACCTCCAGGAGTTGGGTCCTGGGATGAGATCGCGTCGATCAGGCGGTGGGATCCGTTCGGCGAGGTCACGACGACCCAGTCATAGGTTCTGAGACCCCTCACCGCCGCCTCAAGCGCTGCTCCCCCGTCTGCCGGATCGGTGATGGCAATCACCGGCAACTCAACAACCGTGGCACCCAGTTCGACCAATGCGGCCGTGAGGGTGGCAGCCTGGTCGGTCGCCCTGGTTACTACGAACGTGGCGCCTGAAAGTGGCCTGTTCACGACCGTGCCATCAACTCGGCACCACCACGCTCGTCGAGCAGGTATCTGGCTATTGCATGACCTAGGGCCACACCGTCGGTGCCGGTGCGTTCCTCCCTTACGAGGACCGCTCCGTCGGGTGATGCGATTGCGCCGGTCACCGTGAGGGCCGATCCGAGGGGATCGTCGACAGCCGGGCGAGCGTGTGCAGCTATAGGAAGATCACAACCGGTGCCCAGTTCCACCAGGAAGGCCCTCTCGGCCTCGACCGCCCGCCGGGCGGCCGGGTCATCCATGCCTTCAAGTGCCTGGAGCAGTTCGAAATCGGTCCGACATTCGACCGCCAGCGCTCCCTGGCCCACCTGGGGTAGGAGAACCTCCGGTTCCAGGGGGTCCACGATCTCTGGACACAGGCCCAGCCGGTCAAGGGCAGCCTTGGCCATGACGGCAGCGTCGACCTCCCGGGCCTTGTCCAGACGAGTGCCTATGTTGCCCCGTAGGCCAGTGAACCGCAGGTCGGGTCGATGGTTGGCGAGGTGGGCCCGGCGACGGATGGATCCCGTGGCAACGGTGGCCCCCTCGGGAAGGCTGGTAAGGCGACAGCCCACCAGAACGTCACGCGGGTCTGCACGCTCAGGCACCGCTGCCAGCGCCAACCCGTCCGTCTGGCCGCCGGGTAGGTCCTTTGCAGAGTGCACGGCAAGGTCGGCGCGGCCGTCGAGGACCGCCGCCTGGACCTCTTTCACGAACACTCCGAGACCACCCATCTGCTCCAGGGGAGTTGTCTGATCGCGATCTCCGGTGGTCTCCACGATGACGATCTCGACCTCGACACCTGGAACGGTCCGGGTCAGCAGGGAGGACACGCGGTTGGCCTGCCACAGGGCCAGGGCACTGCCCCGGGTAGCCACCCGGATGCGCATGGCTGTTCGCCTCGGCCTAGAGGTCGAAGAGGTCGCGCATTGCCTCGGCCAGGCGCTCGCCACGTGCCGTACCCGCGGCGTCTTTCATGCGAACCGTGGGCTCGTGCAGCAACTTTCCGACTATGCCGACCGCCAGTGCCTCGACGGCGGCCCGCTGGCGGTCGTCCAGTTCACCGAGTCGGTTGGCCAGCCTCTCCAGTTCGCCGGCACGGACCTCTTCGGCCCGACCATGCAGCTGGGCAATGAGCGGAGCAACCAGCCGGGCGGTGGACTCATCGACATACCGGTTCAACTCAACGTCGACAATGGCCTCGACAGCGGTGATTTCACGCCGACGTTCGCTGATTCCGATGTCGGCGAAGGCGCGCAGGTCGTCCATGTCGAGAAGGGTCACGCCATCAAGGTCACCGGCCGCCGGGTCGACGTCGCGGGGAACCGCAATATCGACGATCAGGAGGTCACGGCCGTTTCGGCTGCCGACGACGCCGTCGATGTCACCGTGTTCGAGGATTACCGATGATGCACCCGTCGAGGTGAGGAGCACGTCGACCTCTGCGATATGTCGTGGAAGCTCGTCGAGCCGCACCGCCGTTCCCCCGAGCCTGGTGGCAACCTCGACGGCCCGCTCCCAGGTGCGGTTGGCCACGAGAATCTCGGACACGCCGCCACCGTGCAGAGCCCTTGCCAGGCCTTCGCCCATTTCGCCGGCACCGACAACCAGGACCCTCCGGCCGCTGAGGCCTCCGAGGCGTTCGCCGGCCATCGCCACGGCTGCCTGTGAGACCGACGTGATACTGCGGGAGATCGCTGTCTCGGTCCGTACCCGCTTGCCGACCTCGAGGGCATGCCTGAACATGGGGTTCAATACAGGGCCAACCGCACCTTCGTCGGCAGCCACCTCCCACGACGTGCGGACCTGACCCAGGATCTCGTGTTCGCCGAGTACGGCCGAGTCCAGCCCGGAGGCGACAGCAAAGAGATGCCGAACGGCGTCGGCGTCGTAGAGACCGGTCAGATGGTCCGAGAACTCCTCAGGGGCGAGATGTGAGACCTCTGCGAAGAAGTTACGGATGTCCTGGTAGCCGCCGTGGAACTTCTCTGCGAAGGCGTAGACCTCGATTCGGTTACACGTCGAGAGCAGCACCGCCTCGGTGACGTGCTCACGTGAGACCAGATCTGCGAGTGCCTTGGGAAGCAACGAAGACGGAACCGTCATCCGCTCGAGCAGGTCAAGTGGCACTGTGCGGTGGTTCAGCCCAACGACCACTACCGACACGACAAGGTGCTCCTGTTTCTCGACTACCGGTCGAATCGGGGACGACGGCCCCCAGCATTCCCGAATAGACCCCCTGGTGCCAACCCCCCGGGGCCATCCCCTCGGATAACTGTCATCCGGCAGCCTGCTCGCGAGCCTCGCTCGAGGTTCGAACGTGCTCGTAATAGCCAAGGATCTGCAGTTCGGTTGCAAGGTCGACCTTGCGCAGCTGGACCTCGGGAGGGACTGAGACCACGGCCGGTGCGAAGTTGAGTATGGACCGCAGGCCTGCCCCCACGAGGCGGTCGACGGCCTCCTGGGCGGCATGGGCCGGTGTGGCGACGATGCCCAGCCGGCAGCCTGTGGCGCACACCACCTCGTCCATGTGGTCGACGTGTGTGATCGACACTCCGGAGATCTTTCGACCCTCGAGTGAACGGTCGGAGTCGACAATGGCGACCACCGGGAATCCACCGGCCATGAAGCCGTCGTACCTGCTGAGGGCCCTACCGAGATTTCCGGCACCAACAATGACCACTGGTGTCAGCGAACCACCGAGTGCTCCACCTATCTCGGCAAGCAGGCGATCGACGTCGTAGCCGACCCCACGCTTGCCGTAGGCCCCCAGGTGGGAGAGGTCCTTGCGTACCTTTGCGGCGTTGACTCCCGCCAGGTCGGCGAGTTGGCGAGATGAGACGGTGCCGATGCCCTCGTCGGCCATCTCGACGAGGCTCCGCATGTAGACGGGCAGGCGTGCGAGGGTCGCTTCGGGGATGGGAGAGGAGAATCCCTCGGGTTGAACAACGCCCATCTCGGCCATGGGGAGGTCTCGGTCGGGTGTGCTGCCGCCGGCTGCCATGGCCCAACGCTAGGCGCTTGTGCGCCCCTTCACAGGTCACCTCCTGACGGGTTCGGCCCATGCCCACCGGTGCAGGATGGCGGATTGCCGCGAAGGGCCGTACCGTGCGCCTGCGTGAGCATCCAGATCGCCCTCGCCTCCGCAGCCACGCTCATCTCGCTGGGCTTCACAGCAACTGTTCTGGAACGCTGGCTGGACAGGCACAGGCCCCAGGACATGGCATGGACCGTGGCACTCATGTTGTTCAGCCTGGGTGCCGGCTCGATGTGGCTCGGTGCATCCGTGGGCTGGTCAGCAGGACCGTTCCGGGCCTTCTACATATTCGGAGCCGTCCTCAACGTTCCGATTCTGGCGTTGGGAACCGTCTACCTGATGATGTCTCGGCCGAGAGCTGATCGGATTGCCCTTGTCACGGTCGTGGCCTGTGCCTTCGGCGCCGGGATCGTGTTGATGGCACCCACCACCGGCACATTCATCGCCGACGAACTACCACAGGGCAGCGAGGTGTTCGGAGCCGGACCGAGAATCGCAGCGGCTCTGGCGTCGTCGCTCGGAGCGCTGGTCGTGGTCGGGGGTTCAGTCTGGTCGGCGACCCGCCTCTTCCGCACCGGAGGGGCATCTGCCGTCAGGGGCGGCACGGGGAATGTGTTGATCGCGCTGGGTGCCGTAACGCTCAGCCTCGGTGGGCTCCTCAACTCGGTCGTCGACGAGATGACCGGCTTCTCTATTTCGGTGGTGATCGGCATTGCCCTCATCTTCGCCGGGGCGCTCACGGCGACAAGCGCCGGCAATGTGCCAGCCGACAACTAGTCGAGCAGCAGTACGAACTGGACGACTGCGGCACCCAGGATGGCGGCAAGCAGGATCGCCGTGACGATTGTCGTTCCGAACCGCATCAGACTGGTTCGCTCCTTCCGAGCTCGACCCGGGTGACAGAATCCGAGTCGTCACCGGTCGGCGCCAGCACGAGGGAATCACCTGCCGACACGCCCAGGTCAACCGCAGCAGACGCCCGGTCGACGACGAGGGTCGCCAACCCGTAGGAATCCACCAGCAACCCGAGGCCCCCAGCGGGCACCTCGTCGAAGGCGACAACCCTCACGACCGGCCTTGCCGTTCCGGCGCTTCGGACCTGACACCGGCCGCCTATCTGCCCGACAACGTCGCCGAGTTCGTCGGGACCCACATTCAGTTGGACATTGCCGAACCGGTCCACCCAGAGAACCTCGGCGTGCAGGCCGTCGTCCTCGACTGCAGCGACCGGCATAACCCCCGGGAGAAGTGTCGACGGGTCCACCTCTTCGCCGAACTCGCCAAGCTCCACACCGTTGGCCAGGTGTGCTGCGACCGGTGCGAACAGGTCACGACCGGCAAAGGTGAGGCCGGGAGCGGGCAGGTGGTATTCGGTGCTGGTCAGCGAAACCGCCCTTGAAGCACCGCCGACGAGCGCCACAGCTGGTGCCAGGAGACCGTTGTCGGGTCCGATCAGCACGGACTCGCCGTCACCTACCTCGACGGCAACGGCACGCCGGGAGGTTGCCACGCCCGGATCAACGACGGCGAGGACGACCCCCGGGCACAGGTACTGGGCGCTTCGGGCCAGCGTGAGACCACCAGCACGGACGTCGTGCGCGGGGATGCCATGCGTGACGTCGACAATTGCCAGGTGTGGTGCGATGCTCCGGACCACGGAGTGGACCACGCCGACGAACTCGTCGTCGGTCCCGTAGTCGGAAAGAAACGAGAGGGTGTCGTAGCGGCGACCCACCCTCAGGCACCTCCCAGTTCCCGGGATCGTTCGCTGGCGGCCGATACCACCGCTGCGACCAGCCCTGAGAAGTCAGCCGCCTCGAATACGGCGATGCCTGCAGCGGTCGTCCCACCCTTGGATGTGACGTTCTGGCGCAGCACCGACGGCGGGGCATCGGACCTACGTAACAGGGTTGTCGCACCCGTCAGCATCTGTTCAGTGAGCGCCGTAGCGGTCTCATGTGTAAGGCCCTCGGCGACACCGGCATCGACGAGGGCTTCGGCCAGCAGGAACAGGTAGGCGGGTCCCGACCCGGAGAGCCCGGTGACGGCATCCATCATCGGCTCATCCACGACCACGACCGTTCCGACGGCCGAAAGAACCTCTGATGCCCAACGGAGGTCCTCGTCGCCGGCGTTCGTGCCGGCTGCGACTGCCGCAGCACCCTCGCCGACCAGCGACGGGGTGTTGGGCATTGCACGCACCACGGCTGCTCCGGCGCCTAGGCCCTCTTCGAGGGTGTCCAGACGGACACCTGCTGCAATCGAGAGAACCCTGCCCACGCCAGCCGCAGTGAGCGCGGCACACACCGCCGCCACGATGTGTGGCTTGACGGCGATCAGGGCATCAACACCGTTCAGTGGCTCTGCGCCACAGGTCAGCCCAGGGACAGACGACTCCAGTTCGATTCGGCGGTCGGCATCGGGTTCCACGACGTGGATCTCGCCGGCTGTGGCCCATCCCGATGCCACGAGGCCCCCCACGAGGGCCTCACCCATCTGGCCACCACCTATCACCTGCAGGCGCATCGTCACGGGGTGGAACCTAACCGCTGAGTGTCGGCTGCCCGCCGCCGTTTCGGGGAACAAGGGTGCGGGTCAGCGTGGCGATGACGCTGACGACGAAGAGCGCCAGTCCCGAGACGACCAGAACGCTCCCGGTTGACCAGTAGGCGAGGGCCATGGTCACACCGATGGGTCCCACTGTCTGCCCGACGCGAACTGCACCCACCCATGCCGCCAGGACCGCTGCCCTGAGGTGCTCTGGCGCCTCGTCGGCGACAAGGTCCTGCATGGTCGGGATGGTTAACCCCTCGGCCAGGCCGTACAGAGCCGCGGCTACTACGAGAACCCAGAGCGACGCCACACCCATGATCACGAAGGTTCCTGCGAACACGAACATCCCCGTGTAGACCAGCCAACCACCATGGACCCTGGCACGGGCTCTGGCGACCAGCAACGAGGACACGGTCGAGGAGAGTGCCGGGACCGCAGCGACGAGGCCCCGCTGGGTCGGGCCCAGGCCGAACTTCTGGTCCATGTGGATGGGCATGAGAGAGAGGAAGAGGCCAAAGATGAGGAGGAACACGATGGCGCCCAGCACGATCACCGTACCTGTGACCGGGCGGCGGACTTCTACAAGGGCCGCCCTGACCTGGTCGCGCACCTTCCCGGACTGGACCGGTTTGTCGGCCACGAGGTGGAGTCCCACAAGGCCGGCCACCACGAGCGGTATCGCGTAGGAGACAAACATCCAGCGCCAGCCGAACAGGTCCGTGATGCCGCCACCGAGTACCGGGTAGACGGCCACCGCAACCGTGATGACCGCCGAGTTCTGACCAATCAGTGCTGCCCGGTCCAGGCCATCCCAGTGGTCGACGATCAGCACCACGGCCAGATTGATGAGGCCGGCTGCCCCGACACCCTGAGCTATCCGTGCCGCCAGCAACCACCCGAGGGTTGGGCTGAGCCCGGCCGCCAGGCCGAACACACCGAAGATGATCAGGCAGGGCAGGAGAATCCGACGCCGGCCGTACCGGTCGGCCAGGAAGCCGACTGCGGGTGCCACGACGATCCCCGGTATCGCCCCTGCGGCGACAACCAGACCTGCCCGACTGATGGGATGGCCCAGGTCTCTCAGGATCTCGGGTGTCGAACTCACGAGTACCGAGTTGCTGAGCAGCCCGCTTGCGGTAATCGCAAACACGAGAAGCCTCGAGGGCCGCATGTGGCTCATTCGCCCAACCTATGCCTGTCTGGATGACAGTCTCCAACCCTGCAGCCGGGCACCTGTCACACACCTCCGCCGCAGGCGTGAGCCCGACGGCCTCTTCACCGGTGAACTCACTTCCCCGATCGAACCCCGGTGGTCGGCCGCCGGGCTCGCTGGTCAGCATAGACTGAAACTACATGAAATACAACAATAGTCGAACTTCAGCCGGTAGGGCGCAGCGCGCCTGTTCGCATCGGTGTGGGAGCCGGCAGCCAACGGTCAGGTGCAGTCAACGAGGGAGCGGAAGGAAAGGTCGTCGCAGATCCGGTGCAGTCGCGATGCAGTGGCCGACCAGGTGTAGGACCACGACCGCTCGGCTGCAGCGGCGGCCATCTCGGTGGCCGAGGCCGGGTCTTCGAGCAGTGCTGCCACGTGGTTGGCGTAGTCGGCGGGTTCGCGACCCTCGACCAGGTAGCCGGTGCGACCGTGGTCAACCAACGTCCGAAGGCCGCCCACGGCAGCGGCGACCACCGGAATGCCACAGGCTGCGGCTTCAAGGGCAACGAGGCCGAACGACTCGGAGCGGCTCGGCATGACGAGGACATCTGCCGCCCTGTACCAGGTGGAAAGGCTGTGATGGGGTTGTGGCTGCACGAAGTGCACGCGGTCGGTCAGTCCGAGGTCGCCGACGAGGCATCTGATCCTGCGCTCCTCGGCGGGCCCCTCGCGGCCACTTGCGCCACCCACCACGACCAGGCGGGCATCGCTGCGATCGAGCTCGGCGAGCGTGCAGACAGCCACGTCAACACCCTTGAGCGGCTGGATGCGTCCAACGAACAACAGGACCGGTCCGGGACCCAGGCCAACAGCATCGCGGGCCCCACCCTGGAATCCGGGGCTGAAAAAGGCGTGGTCGACACCGGGAGGCACGACCTCGATTCGGGAGGGATCGGCACCATAGAGGTTGACCAGCTGGTGGACCTCTTCTTCGCTGTTGGCCAGGATCACGTCGGAACATGCGATGACCTCGGCTTCGGCGTCGAGGCGTCGCTGAGGCTCCGAATCGCCGGTCTCGGCCTTGACGCGGGCGAGGGTGTGGAAGACCGTGGTGAGGGGAAGCTCCAGCTCGTGCTTGAGCCGGTGCCCGGCAACTCCGCTCAGCCAGTAGTTGGCGAGCAGGCCGTCGTATCCGTTTCCATCAAGCTCAGCAGCGATGAGCCGTTCGGCGACCTGATCGGCGAACTCGTCGACCACACCGGGCAGTTCCTCCTTGGCCAGGTCGAACGGTCCCGCCTCGACGTGGACCACCGTTACGCCGGGTTCCACCTCAACGGTCTCGGGTGGCGTCGGGTCGGACCTGCGAACGAACACCGTCGCCTCGCCACCCGCCTGGGCGAGAGCTGAGACGAGCTCGCGCACGTACACGTTCATGCCGCCTCCGTCGCCTGAGCCGGGTTGAACGAGTGGGGACGTGTGAAGTGAGAGGACCGCTATTCGACGCATGGTTCAGCCCCCCGACACGGGAGGGAGGATGGCCACCTCGTCGGATTCGGTGACGGGGTCAGCCGCTACAGCAGGCTCGCCGTTCAGCCAGATTCCACATGTTTCCAGTTGGCTGGCGAACGTGGGCCCGTACAGGCTGCGTGCAGCGTCGACGATCTCGCCGACCGTGGAACCCGACATTTCGGTCCGACCGGTACCCGCGGCCACGCGGGCCGAGGCGAACAAGCGCAGTACTGCCATCCGGTAAGTGTAGGGAGGTCATAGCCGAGGTCCCGAAGTCGGGCGAACGGGCGGGTACCGTCAACCCTCGTGACAAGCCTCCTCCTGGTCCGCCACGGCCAGTCCGAGTGGAATGCGGTCGGGCGCTGGCAGGGCCGGGCCGACCCGCCGCTCACCGACCTCGGCCGAGACAACGCTGTTCTGGCCGGGCGCTCAAAACACCTCGGGGTCTTTGACGCAGTTGTCTCATCTCCCCTTGAGCGGGCACTTGACACTGCGGTGACCCTGGCTGATGCGATTGGCATCGGACCCGTTCTCAGTGACGCTGACCTGATGGAACGTGATGCCGGGCCCTGGCAGGGACTTACCCGGGATGAGATTGAGGCAGGGTGGCCGGGGATGCTCGACTCGGGCCGCCGACCCGACGGATACGAACACGACGACACCCTGTTGATCCGGATCACTGCCTCCCTCTCCCGGCTCGAGGCAAGGGCCGGTGACGGCACGGTTCTGGTGGTCACACACGCCGGCGTCATCTACGCCCTGGAGGCTGCCTGTGACGAACCGTGGGAACGGATGTCGAACCTGGGTGGGCGTTGGCTGGATTTCAGTGACGGCCAGGTGTCGTTGGGCCCGCGGGTTGAACTTGTGGAGGATGCACCGGTTCCGGACCTCCTCTGAGAGTGCCCTCAGGCCTCGGTGTCTCCGAGTCCGGCGATCATCTCATCGGCAACATCGAGGTTGCCGGAGTCGACCTGGTCCATCGCCGCCTCGATCACGGCCATGTCGGACTCAAGCCCGCTCAACTCGACCTCTTCCTCAGATACCTCGGCCGCCGGAACATCGGGCTCAGCGCCGGACACAGGTTCTTCGATGATGGCCGGATCTGTCACGGCGGCGAGGGTACCGTCGCCGGATGCCCTCGCCGCTGATCCTGCTACCTCCCTCCGAGGGAAAGGCCGCCGGTGGCGACGGTGCTCCATGGAACGAGGCCGGCCAGTCCTTTCCCGAACTGGCCGCTCCACGTGAAGAGGTAGTCGCTGCGCTCGCCCGGGCAATGAAGGGATCGGTCGATGCACGGTCGAAGATCCTCGGTGTCGGTGCTGCCAGGACGGCTGAGGCGACGGCCGCCAACCTGGCCGTCGGGTCGGCACCCACCCTTCCGGCGATCGGTCGCTACACCGGTGTTCTCTACGACGCGCTCGACTACCCGTCTCTCCCGGCGCCACTTCAACGTCGGGTCGACATGCAGGTGATCATCTTCTCGGGTCTCTGGGGTGTGGTTCGACCTACGGATCCGATTCCCGACTACAAGCTCAAGATGGGAGCCTCGCTGCCGGACTTCGGCAAGCCGGCCCGCTTCTGGAAACCGATACTGACCAACCAGCTGGCCGATACCGAGGTGGTCTGGGACCTCCTTCCCAACGAACACTCGGCTGCATGGGATCCGGCCGTGGTGCGTCGACGCATGAGGGTCCGGTTCCTGGACGACATGGAAAGAGATGGCGAGCGTCGCCTGGTGGCGGTGTCGCACTGGAACAAGCTCCTGAAGGGGTCGCTCGTCCGGTTCGTGGTCGGGGTGCAAGCTGACGATCCCGGACAGCTCGTGGACTTCGAGCACCCCGAGGGCTACGTGTACGAACCGTCTCTCACGGTCACCTCGGGTAGGACCACCGACGTGACCCTTGTGGCACGGAGGTAGGAGTTACCCGCAGGCTCGGGACCCACGCTCAACTGCCGAGCACCCGGTCCAGGTAGTCGTTGGCAAAGCGGCCGGTTGGATCCAGGCGCCTGCGGGCCGCCTGGAACCTGTACCACTGCGGATATCGACCACCCAGGGAATCCGAGGTCTGAAAGTGCAGCTTGCCCCAGTGGGGTCGGCCGCCGTAGTCGTCCATGATCTGCTCGACTCCCCTGAAATAGTCCTCGTAGGGGGTACGTCTGAACACATGCACGGCGATGTAGGCGGTGGGACGACCAACTGAGGTGCTGAGCGGAATCTGGTCTGGACCCAGAATCCGGTACTCGATCGGGAAGCTGATGGGGCGCCCGAGGTTCTGTACCAGGTCCATCACCCGGCGGAGCGCCTCAATGCCGTACTCGGCGGGCACCCCGTACTCCATTTCGTAGAAGCGCACGCGGCGGGGGCTGGCGAAGACCTCGTAACTGGTGGTCAGGTACTCGGCCCGATCACCTTCGGATGCCACGAGACCGTTCAGGTGGGGAATCAGCGACGGTGCCATCCGGCCAATGTGGTTGAAGGCACCAAAGGCGGCGTTCTCCATGAGTTCCTTGTTCTTGAAGCGCTTCCACCGGCGGCGCAGTGCGTGCCGGCGGTTCCTCGGAGGTGGTGGTGCGTCGGTCGTGCGGGTGTTGCGCTTGCGCATTGCAAGGTCGGTGTGGGGCATCCAGAAGAACTCGATGTGGTCGGTGGCCGCCGCCATCTCGTCAAACGAGTCGAGCACCTCGTCTGCGGGGAGGACCTCTTCAACAGCGTGCAGGTTGAAGGCCGGGACACACTGGAGGGTCACCTCGGTGATGATGCCGAGGGCTCCCAGCCCCACCCGGGCAACCTCGAGGAGGTCAGGATCGTCGTTCGGGCCGAGCACGACGACGATTCCGTCACCTGCCACGAGCCGCATGCCGACCACACCTGCGGCGATGCTGGAGAAACCCAGCCCGGTGCCGTGAGTTGACGTGGAGGTGGCACCGGCAACCGACTGGTAGGCGATGTCGCCCAGGTTCGGCATGGCGAGTCCGGCAGCGTGGAGCTGGGGGTTCAGGTTGAACAACCTGGCTCCGGCCTCGACCCTCACCTGGCCGGTGTCGTGGTCGATCCCGACCACGGCTCCCATGTTGTCGAGCGTGACGAGCACGTCGTCGGTCCTGGCAATGGCTGTAAATGAATGGCCCGCACCGACCACCTTGACCCGGCGGCCATCGGCTGCGGCAGCCCTCACCAGTGCGACGACATCTGCCTCACTTCGGGGGCGTTCGATCCTTACCGGGGTGGAACGCTGGTTGCCGGCCCAGTTTCTCCATGATCCGTCGGAGCTGATGCCGCTCACTGGCTCACCACCCCCTCAGGTCCACAGGCCATGTTTCGACAACCTCAGCGTCGCCGCCTGAGTTGATGTCGTCAACCAGGTGGATGTGGTCGTGCTTGGAGATCGTGGGGTCGATGTGGGCGGGGCGCAGGCCAACCCTCTCACCCACGGCCCAGTTGCCTCCCACGACGGTGGTGTGTTCATCGGCGCAGAAGAGCACCCTGCCACCTCCCTGAAGCCCGGGAGGCCCGCTGTCCATGGCAAGCGCCTTCAGCCCGGCGTCGAGCACAGCGTGTCCCCCGGCTCCCACCGAGACAACGGTGCCGGACACGATGAGACCCTCTTCGAAGGGCAGGCCGAGGCGTGCATAGTCGCCGTCCATCAGCACGTATGAGCCGGCCTGCAGTTCGGTGACCGTGTCGTTGCAGTCGAACGAACCGGTGCCTCCACCTGAGACCACCTCGCCACCCACCTGCCTGTGAGCCGATTTCAGGATCGCCATGGCCCTGGCCACACCGGCCTCACGGTTGTCCCTGTCGGCCTCGTGCATCATGTGGCCCTCGTAGCCCATCACCCCGCGGACGTGGAGGCCTGCCCGTCTGGCGGCATCGGCAATGGAGCCCGCCTCGTCGGGTTGGCACCCGCAGCGCGGCATTCCGACATCGACGTCGACCAGCACCTCGGTGATTCCGGCAGCCAAGGCAGCAGCGACGGTCTCGTGTGAGTCGACAGCCACCGTGATCCGGGCCCGCCCGGCAGTGACGTGGGCTGCGAGTGCCGCCAGGCGGATGGTGTCCACCACCTCGTTGGCGAGCAGGAGGTCGTCGCCGAGGCCGGCGGCGACCATGCCCTCGACCTCACGGGTGGTGGCACAACAAAAGGTCGAGTGGCCCGCTCCCTTGAGTACTGCTGCCAGCAACGTGCACTTGAACGCCTTCACGTGTGGCCGCAGGGCCGGGCCGGGACGACTGGCAGCCATGTTCGCCACGTTGCGCTCCAGCACACCCGCATCTGCGAGCAGGGCCGGCGTTGCCAGGTCGCCCGCCTTCACTGGAGCCCCAGCGTCCTGTCGCGCACCCAACGCTGGATACCCGGGGTAACCACTCCGCGGGTAAACCATCTCAGCCGGGCGTCACGGCCAACCGGCCGGCGGGTGGGCAACCGGCGGGAATCGAAGGCAGTGGCCACCACACGGGCGACGTCAACCGGGTCTCCCCCACGTTCCAGTTGACGCCGGTCGGCCTCGGTCATGGCCTCGTGCATCAGATGGTACGGGCCGTCCTCTGAACCAAAGGAGGTTCCGGCCCGGTTCAGGTCGGTGCCGAAGGCCCCGGGCTCAACGAGCACAAGGCCGATGCCGTTCGGTGCCGTTTCGAAGGCGAGCGATTCCACCCACCCCTCGACAGCCCACTTGGTGGCGGCATACGCAGCCCAGGTCGGCTCACCGACAAGGGCCGATGAACTCGACACGAACACGATCCGTCCGCCGTGCGGTCGCATGCGCGCCAGGGCCGCACGGGTAACGGCAATGGTCCCGAACAGGTTGACCTCCATCATGTGTTCAACGGCGACCGGCGGGATCTCCTCGAACGCCCCCACGGCCCGCACGCCGGCGTTGTTGACCACCCCGACAAGACGTCCCTTTTCACCTGCCACCTGCTCCCACCTGTCGACGACGGTGAACACGTCGTATATCGATCCGGGATCGGTGACGTCCATCTGGAGGATCTCTACCCGCTCCAACAGACCGTCTGCGACGAGGGCCTCATCCAGCTTCTCCCTGCGTGAGGTGTCACGCATTGTCGCTGCGACCCTGCGCCCCCGCCTCGCCAACTCGACGACGATCTCCAGGCCGAAGCCCGTGGAGGCACCGGTTACGAGCACCACCCCGTCGTCGTGGCGAACAGGAGGCCTGACGGCCTCAAGCCCCATGGAGCGCGCCACGACGGCACTCTGGAGGCCGGCTGGGACGACGCCCCTGGCGGCACAGCGGGCACGTGCCGAGAAGCCCACCGGTTGACGGAGCCGCCGCCGCCCCTCGACGGCCGCCACGACGGCATCGGCGACCGCAATCTGGTCCAGGTCGCCACCTGTTGTTCCACCCGGGCCGGAGGCAACCACCGGCGGCTCAACCAGGGCCACACCCACGCCCAGGGGGTGCAGTTCGTGTGCGATGGCCTCGGTCCAGCCCTCGAGCCCCCACTTGGAACCACTGAACCCTGCCATACCCGGAACTCCTGCCAGACCGGCCGTTGAGGAGAGGTTCACGATGCGTGAACCGGCGGTACTCCGCAGGGCCGGCAGGGCGGCCCGGGTCACGTTCATCGCACCCTTCAGGTTCAGATCGAACTGTTGTCGGAGCCCTCTGTCTGACATCTCGTCAAACGGCCCGCTGACCGACACCTCGGCACAGTTGACAAGGGCCCCCAGCCGATCTCCGAATGAGGCGGTGATCCGGGCCATCGACAGCGACACCTGGGTCCTGTCTGTGATGTCGGTTTCGAGGTGCCCCACGGTCTCGCCGACCCCGGCGAACTTCGCTGCCCCCCTGAGGGCCGCGCCGTCACCGAGGTCGAGTCCGATGACGTGCCAGCCCCTGGAGGCCAACTCGACGGCAACGGCCAGCCCGACGCCGCTGGAACTGCCGGTGACTATGGCCGTGCGCATGGCGCCGAGGCTAGAAGAAAGACCCCCTCTGGTGGTGGGCTGCCCCGGCCCGGCTCAGAGTTTCCGGACTGTGTCACCCTTGGTGATGGTTCCGGGCTGAACCACCCGGGCGTTGATGCCGCGGAGGTTGAGCGCCTTCCCCGCCTCGGAGTTGACGAACCGGTAGGACTCGACGCCGAACCGACGGCTGAACTTGGCACACGGCTTGTGGGGTTGGTCGGTCACCTCGATGATGGCCGAGCCGATTGCCAGGCGGGTCCAGGCAGGCAGGTTGGACTCGGTCAGGTCCATGTCGACCACGAGTTGGTCACCGGCCAGCGCCCTGCGGTCCGGATCCGGGCAGACAAGGGTCAGAACGCGACTGTTGATGAGGTTGAGCTGCATGCCGGGGTGGGGGCCGCCGTCGTCGGTCCTGCTGCTGGGCTTCCTGATCCAGTTGTCGCCGACAAGGCCCTCGTCGACGGAGAGTTCGCCCACCTCGAGTACTTCGCGCTCGTCGACGTCGGGTCGTCTGACGATCAGATCGAGGCTGCCGTTGTCGGTAGGGGAGTTCCTGACATCATCGAGACCGGCATCGAGCTCTGCTGTCGTCGGCTGTTCCATCGGAATATTCTGCCCGATGGCGACGACATCAGGTGGCTCAGGCCACGACGGGGAACGTGACCTCGACCCTCAGGCCACCGCCACCCACGTCAACGAGGTGGATCTGACCCCCGTGGGATTCGACCAGCGACCGGACTATGGCGAGGCCCAGGCCCGTCCCGGGTCGGCTCTCGTCACCACGCCAGAACCTGCCGGTGGCCCGCTGCTTGTCGGTATCGGTAAGGCCCGGGCCGCGGTCAGCCACTGCCAGAACGTGAGCATCGGCTCTCCGTTCGACTGAGACGGTCACGGTGGAGCCAGGTGGTGCCACAGCGACCGCGTTGTCGAGGAGGTTGTCCAGAACCTGCTCAATTGCACCCGGTGCGACAGCTACGACGGCACCACCACCAGGAGCCTGGAGGGCGATGCCCACCTCCCTGTCTCCGGCGACGGCCGACCAGGTGTCGACACGATCCGAGGCCAGGGCCACAAGGTCGACGGGCTCGACCGCAACGCTGCGCTCAGCCCTGCTCAGCTGGAGGAGTTGTTCGACCAGGTCGGTCAGACGCTCGGTCTCATCCAGCAGCGAGGCGAGGTCCTCGTCGTGCCCGGGCTCCAGCAGGTGTCCGATGTTCTCAATCCTGAGGCGCAGCGCGGTGAGAGGGGTCCGCAGCTGGTGTGAGGCATCGGCCACGAACTGGCGTTGGCTCCGGATCAGGTTGTCAAGGCGTTCTGCCATCACGTTGAGCGCCTCGCCCAACTGTCTCAACTCCGGGGGTGAGCCCTCGAGTTGCACCCTCCCCGACAGGTCGCCGGCTGAAAAACCACTGGCTGCCTGCCGTAGACGTTCCACCGGGCTCGTCACCGAACGGGCCAGAACCCAGCTGAGGCCGGCCATCACCACCAGGATCATCGCCCCGAGTGCGACCAGGCCCCACCAGAACCGCTGCACCCTCGCGTCCACATCGGCGGTCGGGAGGGTTATCCGGATGGCACCGTGGACAGTTCCTCCTGAGGCCACCGGAACCGCCACGTAGAGGAGGTCCATTCCGAGGGTCTCCGAATAGCGGGTACCCACGGCGTGACGGCCCATGACTGCAGTCACGATCTCGGGCCTGGTCGAGAAGTCCCTCGGAACGTCTGCGTCGGTGTCAACCAGCGAGATGCCTCCGGGATCGACCAGCACGACGCGGGCCCCGGTGTCCAGCCGGTAGGACTCGGCGTGGACCGGTTCAAGGGGTGCGTCGCCGTCGAGGGTGTCCTCGTAGATGCTCGCCAGGACTGTGGCGTCATTTTCGACGAAAGAGGCGAACCTCTCCCTCTCGCGGTCGCCGAAGAACATCGCCAGTGGGATCTCGAGGGCCACGAGCACAAGGACCGTGACCGTCAGGAAGCTGAGCAGGAGGCGACGCGTCACTTCGAATCAGCCACCAACCTGATACCGACACCGCGCACGGTCTCGAACAGTTCTGGCGCCAACTTCTTACGCAGGGAGGCCAGGTGCACGTCGAGGGTCTTGGTCGAGCCCCACCAGTGCTCGTCCCAGACATCGTGCATGATCTGGTCGCGACTGCACACTGCTCCCGGATCGGCGGCCAGATGGGCCAGCAGGTCGAATTCTCTGGGGGTCAGCGCGACCGGAGATCCCCGGAACGTGACCTCGTGGGCCCGGTGGTCGATGTGGAGCTCACCCACGCTGGTCTCGATTGCGGGGTCGTCGTCAGACCCGGACCGACGCATGACGGCCCGGATTCGGGCTACCAGTTCCCGGAATCCAAAGGGCTTCACGAGGTAGTCGTCGGCTCCCAATTCCAACAGCTCAACGCGGTCTATCTCGGCTGACCTTGCTGTCACGACGATGATCGGCACGTTCGAGTGTTCCCGGATTCTGCGACACACCGCTCGGCCGTCCAGATCCGGCAGGCCCAGGTCCAGGAGGACGACGTCTACCGGGTCGGCGACGAAGGCCGCGGAACCGGTTCGGGCAAGGGTCACCTGGTAGCCCTCACGTGTAAGGCCGTCACGCAGCGAGTCGGCGATTGCCGGGTCGTCCTCGACCAGCAGTATCTGCACACCTCAACTCTGGCAGCCGGATGGACACGATGCTCGACTCTTTACCATTCCCTAACCCTGGACTTGCACTCCCCTGTGGAACCCCTTCGTACGGTTCAACCATCAACCTGCGATCCGGGGAGGATCCATGAAGCACCAGACCGTTCTCATCACCGCAGTTTCGCTGGCCGGGCTGATCGTCGCCGGTGCGGGTGCTGCGGCCGCCAATCTGGGCATTCTGGGATCTACCACAGCAGATGTGGGCCAACTCAGCGCCGCCCAGCCGGTGGTCGTACCAACGACGGTCCAGACCATCGAGATCGTGATTGAGGACCTGCCGATACCCGAGGTCGCAGCGGAGCAGAGTGGGCTGACCCCCACCACCCCGGCCGGGGCCACAGCGAAGACACCGGTCTCAGCCGTACCCACCTCGACTGTCGAGGAGGCACCGGTCGCCCAGAACGCGGCGATACCGGAACCAGAGGTCTTCAACTACTCGGTCGGCGAAGCCGGCTCGGTGCAACTTCAGATGGAGACCTGGGTCAGGGACGGTACCGATGCCACAACGAAGACAGAGGTCCACATCGAGGCTGTCTCAGTGGCCACCGGGTGGACCACCAACGATCTGAGAGACAACGGAACGAGCGTGGCTGTCTCATTCGTGTCCGGGAACAGAACACTCGTGTTCTCCGCCGACCTGGTTGACGACCAGATCATGGCGGGCGTCGAAGAGGTGATTACCGAGCCTGCCGCCGCCGACGGACCCGGCTACGACGACGATGACGACGACCACGACCATGACGACGACCACGACGATGGCGACGAGTACGAGGGCCATGACGATGATGACTGAGCGCAGGCCCCGGCGGAGGCACCCGGCAATAGGTGCCCGTATCGCCGCTGCCGGCATGGCCACCACCGCCATGTTGACCATGATGGCGGTCCTTGGCTACCAGTCCTCACAGGCTCAGCTGGCGGGGACCGAAGCCCCGGCACCGGCCACCACCCCGGCACCGACGGCAACACCGATCACCGTGGTGGTCTACCGCCGTCCCGCTCCGGTGGTCGTGGCAGGGTCGACCACCAGCCAGGGACCGGTGAACGTCGCACTCACAGCTGCACCGGTCCCAGACCCGGCCCCCGCCGTGACCCCAGAGACATCCACGACATCCCAGCCGGTTCAGATTCAGTTGCAGCCCAGCGTGAGCAGGGTCGTGCAGGCTCCGGCCTCGACCCGTACGAACGGCAGTCGCTGACGTGGAGTCCCGGGCAATGGCCAGCGAGGTCCACCTGATCGTCAACGGAGCAGCCGAGCTCGGCTCCATGGCCACCCGGAGGCTCGACGAACTGGAGCGGCAATGGAGCCGGTTCATCCCAGACAGCGAGGTGAGCCGCCTCAACGCCAACCCGGGTCGACCCGTACCGGTGGGAGTTGACACGCTCCTGCTGCTCGATGCGATGGTCGAGGGATGGCGGACGACCGACGGCCTCTACGACCCGACGGTTCTCACGGCCCTTGTCGCCGAGGGCTACGTCGCCAGCATCAATGACCCGCTTCGACGAACCGTCCTGCCAGACTCCACGACCGGACCAGGCCAGGCAGACGGGATCCTCGTGGACCACGTCATGGGCACCGCGTGGCTTCCCTCCAGAACCGCCATCGACCCCGGTGGAATCGGAAAGGGCCTGGCGGCTGACATAGTCGCCGGGGAACTGGTTGCTGCCGGCGCTCTCGGAGCAATGGTCAACATCGGTGGCGACCTTCGGATCATCGGGGAGCCTGTAGAGCCTGCCTGGACGGTTGCAGTAGAGGACCCGAGCCGACGCGGGACGACCCTGCTCACCCTCACAATCGACGGGGGCGGGGTGGCGACCTCGAGCACCTGTAGCCGACGCTGGACCAGTGGCAGTTGTGAACGCCACCACCTGATCGACCCCCGGCTGGGTGCATGTGCCGACACCGACCTGGCGGCCGTGACGGTGGTCGCCCCAACCGCCTGGCAGGCCGAGGTGGAGGCCACGGCCGTCTTGCTCCTGGGGCGGGTCGAAGGCCTTGCATGGCTGGTGGAGCGGAGGCTGGACGGCGTACTCGTCGCAGCCGACGGGCGACTCGACACCACCCCCGCTCTCGGGGCCCTGAAAGCGACATCGGCCTGAGCATGGACGAGAAGATCTGGTGGTACCTGGTACGCAGTTCCGGGATCGTGGCCCTTGTTCTTCTGGGTGCATGCCTGCTCTGGGGAATCCTGCTCACCACGAGGATCCTGCGCCGCATCGACCGCCCAGCCTGGCTGCTGGACCTTCACCGGTGGTTGGGAGCCCTGACCGTGATCTTCACAGTCATCCACCTGCTGGCTCTCGTTGCAGACGACTACCTCACCTTCGGGATCGTCGAACTGTTCGTCCCGTTCACCTCTGAATGGCGCCCGGGTGCCGTGGCGTGGGGGATCATGGCGTTCTGGCTGCTGTTCGCCGTCCAATTCAGCTCCATGTTCATGCGTCGCCTTCCGCGGCCGGTGTGGCGCAGATTCCACCTGCTCGGCTACCTGTCGTTTTGGACCGCGAGCATCCACGGGGCCACATCAGGAGCCGACAGTGGTCATGCGCTCTACCGCTGGGGGTCGCTGGTCGGACTGTCGGTGCTCGTGATGGTCACCGCATTCCGCCTGCTGCCGGTTCCACCGCGCCAGCCCGACCCACCGACCGGTACGACACCGGAGCCGGCACCAGCCGGTACGGTCACCGGTACCTGACCTATGGCTGGCACCGACCCGATCCCCACCCCCGACCCACTCCCTGATGGACTGGTCCTGGCACGCACCACCCCCGAGTTCACCGCGCAGACGGTCCCCCCGAAATTGCTGGCGGCGCACCGGACCGCTGAAGGGGTCTGGGGGCACCTTGTAGTCCGCTCGGGCAGTGTTGACTTCGTCTTCGAAGATGACCCTGATCACGTACACCACGTCGAGCCGGGTTCTCCGATGCCCATTCCACCGGGGCGGGCACACCGCCTCACCCCATCTGACGACGCCGTGTTCGCCGTGGAGTTCCACCGACCCACCTGAGGCTGACCTGCTCAGTGGCTCAACCGGGTCTCATCCAGACGGCAGAGGCGGTTAGCGTGCGCTGATGTCTCACCCGAGCCCGGGCCGGATCCCGCTACGCGTCAAGGGCCTACTTGTCGCATTCTTCCTGTCGGCGTTCGCCAAGATCGGCCAGATAACGATCATCGGCAAACAGGTGTACGACATGACCGGCCGGGAACTGGACCTGGGCCTCATCGGCCTCGCCGAGTTCCTGCCGGCAATGCTTGTCGCCCCCCTGGCAGGTGCCCTCGCGGACAGGGTGGACAGGCGCAAGATGTTCGCCCTGGCGCTCACGGGTGAGGCAACCGTGTCCGCTCTCCTGTTTTGGTACGCCTCCACCGGCCCGACATCGGTACTGCCTATCTTCCTTCTGGTCTTCCTGTTCGGTATCTGCCAGGGGTTCACCGCCCCGACAGGTCGGGCCCTGCCGATCGACATGTCACCCACGGCGCTGGTGCCACGGGTGGTTGCGTTGGAACACGTTGCTTTCCAGGCTGGCCTGATCGCCGGCCCTGTTGCATTCGGATTCCTGTTCGTCGTCGGCGAACCCATCCCCTACCTGACCGCCGCTCTCGGGTTGGCTGCTGCCGTTCTCATCATCATGGTCATTCCAAGTGCCCCGGTGAAGCGGTTGGAGACCGTGGGCGTCCGCCAGGCCGTAGTCGATGCCTTCCTGGGAATGCGCTTCATCCGCCGAACCCCCGTCCTGTTCGGTGCGATCAGCCTGGACCTGTTCGCCGTGCTGTTCGGTGGTGCTGTGGCGCTGCTTCCGGCGATCGCCGAGGACCGGTTGGGGGTCGGGGCAGTCGGGCTGGGATGGCTGCGAGCAGCAGTGGGCATCGGGGCGGGAATCGTGGCGGTGATCCTCTCGATCCGACCACTTCAACGCAACATCGGCCGGACCCTGTTGACCGTCGTGGCGATCTTCGGCGTCGGCACGATCGTCCTCGGCCTGAGCCGCAACTACGTGGTGGCGTTCATCGCCATCATGGTTCTGGCCGGGGCCGACGCCGTGTCCATGTTCATCCGGTTCACGATCGTTCCGTTGGCGACGCCCGAGAACATGCGGGGCCGTGTGCTGGCGCTGGAGAACGTGTTCATCGGGGCGTCAAACGAGTTGGGTGCGTTTGAGTCCGGGGTGACCGCTGCGCTGCTGGGCTTGACGGGAGCGATCGTGTTCGGCGGTGTCGGCACCCTTGTAGTGGTCGGGCTCTGGGCGGTGTTCTTCCCGGCCCTGCGTGATGTGGACCGCTTCGACGAGGTCACCACCAGGGCCGAGGTCGAGTAGAAACGGCCTCAGGCAGTACGGCGCTAGGGGCCGGGCCGCTCCCCGTAATCCTCCCAGGGGGCGTCGCGTTCGCGGATGACCTGACGGAAGCCCTTATCGTCGAACTCCTCCACCCACCGGTAGGCCTCCTCTGTGTGGCGGGTCACGCCATCGAAGAACGTTCCCAGCAGCTGTGAGGTGCGCAGGCCCATGTTCTCGAACGCCTGGTTGACAAGCAACTTGTTCAGGGCCAGCTGGTTGGCAGGGATATGCCGGAACCGGCGGGCCTCTTCCTCCACGAAGGCCGCCAGATCATCGGGCTCGCAGACGTGTGAGACCAGACCGATCCGGTGGGCTGTCTCAGCGTCGATGGCACGCCCGGTCAGCAGGAACTGCTTGGCATGCTCGAGGCCCAGACGGTAGACCCACAGCATGGTGGTGGGGGTGCCGAAGATGCGGCTCGGGGCGTAGCCGATGTGGGCGTCGCTGGCCATGTAGAGCAGGTCGGCACAGAGGATCAGGTCAGTGGCCCCGCCTACGGCCCATCCCTTGATCTCACCCAGCACCGGCTTGGGGCACTCCCAGACCTTCATGAAGCGGCGCACATTGTTACCCATGAACTGCCAGTCGCGCACCGGGTCCCAGGCACCCTCCCGGGGCTTGGGACCACGCGCCCCGTACGGGGTACTCCAACCTGCCGGCTGGTCCGGGCCGGAGCCCGCTTCGGAGTCGGCGGTGAGGTCGTAGCCGGCGGTGAGGGTGTCGCCGGCACCACGCAGCACGACCGCCACAACGTCGGCTGACTTCGTGGCGGCGTCGATGCCGTCGGCTATGCCCTGGATCACTGCATCGGTGAGGGTGTTCTTCTTCTCTGGCCTGTTGAGTGTGATAACGGCTATGTCGTCACGCTCCTCGTAGAGGACGGGTTCGTTCATGGGTGTGATCGTTCCACAGTCACGATCTCAACGCGGATCCGGGGTGCATGTACATTGCCGGTCGTGACTGCCCGCCATCATCTGGAACTGCCGGCCGTCGGACTGTGGCGTGGTGGGGAGTTAGGCGGGATCGACCGGCTGGCCGTCGATCTGGACGATGTACTTCTCACCGACCTGCAGGAGGCAGCCCTCGTGCTGGCTGCCGCGGGGGCGAACCCGTCCACCCTGGCGGCCGACGACCTGCCACTCGGCCCGCTGGGACCCGTGCTGGACGACCTTCGCCAGACCCTGCTGGACGACCGGGGTATCGCTCTGGTGCGGGGCCTTCCCGTAGGGCGTCTGCCTGTCAACGTCGTTGAGCTCATGTTCCTGGGCATCGGCCTCGGGCTCGGAACGCCCGAGTCGCAGAGCGTCATGGGCGAGGTTGTCGGGCACGTGACAGATGTGACCGACACCGACCCGCACGCCCGGGCCTACCGGGACCGCTCGAAGCTCTCACCGCACACCGACCTGGCGGACCTGTTCTCTCTCCTCTGCGTCCGACCGGCCCGCACCGGAGGAGTCAACCGCTTTGTGAGCGCCCTGTCGGTTCACGAGGAGATACGTAGGCAGCGACCGGACCTGTTGGAACGCCTGTACCGGGGCTTCCGCTACCACAGGTTCGGTGAAGAAGGACCGGGGCAGGAGCCGATCACACCCCACCGTGTTCCGGTCTTCAGCGCCCGTGACGGAATGCTGAGCTGCCGATATGTTCGTCAGTTCATTGACATGGCTGCCGACGAGGACCCGGGGTCAGCCCTGACCGACGAGGACATCGAGGCCCTCGACATGCTCGAGGAGACCGCTGCGCGGATCGATCTCAGGATCGAACACACGCTCGCTCCCGGTGAGGCGGTTGTCGCCAACAACTACACGGTTCTCCACTCGCGCACGGCCTTCGAGGACCACGCAAACGCTTCCCGCAGGCGGCTCCTGCTTCGACTCTGGCTCTCTGCGGACCCACCCCGGCCGGTCGTTGAGGAGACAAGGCTCCACGACACCGGTCAGGGCATCGCCTTCCAACCGGGTCGCACTCCGTCATACGCGACCAGCGTAGGCACCCGCTGAGAATCCGTTGACTGTGCCATCTGGCTGCACCACATCCGGGGCAGGCCCTGCCCAGGGCCTCCAGCCGGACTCTGGAACATCTGTATCAGGGGGCATCCTCGGAGAGGTGGCGATTAGCCACGAGGAAGTCGAGCACCGGAGGAAGGACCCGTTCGGGTGCCTCGACGAGGATCGAGTGCTTGAGGCCCTCCAGCACAACCAACTCCGCATCGGGCAGGGTTTCGGCGATAAACGTGTTGAGACGCGGGTTGCAACCGCCGTCCAGTTCACCGGTCAGGACAAGGCATGGGCACTCCACCCGGGGAAGCCACGCACCCATCTCGGTCGAGGCGTAGACGTCGAACACGCTGAGAAAGACCCCCTCGGGGGTACCGAGCACCTGGGCTATCCGGTTCTGGATCACGTCGGGGCGGGACGCGATTAGCTCGTCTGTGTACCACCTGTCGATAAGGGTGGTGAGAACCGGCTCGACGCCATGTAGGCGCATCGACTCCACCACGCCCTTTACCTTGGCGCTGTCATCGGCTGTGCGGCCAGCCGCCGTGCTGAGGAGGGTGACCGTCAACACCCTGTCGGGGTGGGCCAGGGCGTAGGCAGGTCCGATCTGGCCACCGAGCGAATGCCCCATCACGTGGATGCGCTCGTGGCCCAGCCGTGCCCGAAGCGCTTCGAGGTCGGCGACCAACTCGTCCAACGAGTACGGAACGGGGGGCACCGGGCTCTCGCCGTGGCCCCGCAGGTCGTATGACACGCAGGTGAAGTGCTCGGCGAGTGCTGGCACCAGGCCGTCCCAGGTGGCACGGCGGGATCCGATGCCGTGTACCAGGTAGAGGGCCGGTCCCTCGCCCAGGACGGTATGGGCAACGTCGATGGCAGGCACGTACGGCTCCTCAGGTTGCGGCAAGGGTTGACGGGTTGAAATGGGGCATCACCTCTGTGGCGAAGCGCTCCATTGCCTCAAGGTGCTCGGCCTGGGGTTGGCCCATGTTGGAGCTCAAGATGACCTCGTCGACGCCAGCCTCGTGGTACTCGGCCAGGCGGTCGACCATCTCGTCCGGCGGGCAGATGATGAGCGCCTCGTCCAACTCCTCGAGTGACGTTGCACAGGGGAGCGGGTCGATACAGCCACCCGTTACCAGACCAGGCCCGCTGAACACGTTGTCGAACCGACCGTAGTAGTCGTGCGCCCTTTCAAGCATTCGCCTGGCATGGGCGGAGTCCTCGGCACAGTAGGCGACCCGCGACATCATCAGCCTCAGGTGATCACCGGTATCCCCCATGTCGGCCTTGGCCTCCTTGTGGGCGGAGACCTGGGCAAGAAACAGTTCGGGAGCACCCGAGAGCGGTGTGGTCTGGATGTTGAAGCCCCGCCGCGTACAGGCTGCAATGCCCTCCGGGTTCATTACCGCGACCATCAGGGGAACCGGCTGGCGCACGGGAGGGGGCATGATCGTTAGCGGGTCGAAGTCGTACCAGTCGCCGTGCCACTCGACCTCCTCGCCGGTGAGCAGGGCGACAAGGACGTTGAGGCTCTCGTCGAACTTCTGCCTTGACTCCTCGATGGGAGACCCCATGCGGGCCATCTCGTATGCGAAGGCACCGCGTCCGACACCGACGATGAGTCGCAAGTCAGTGAGGATGTCGGCCTGGCTGATTTCGCCGGCAAGTACCCGCATGTCGTGGAGGGGAAGGACGACGACAGAGGTGACCAACTCGATGCGCTCGGTCATGGCGCCGACCTTGACGGCCATCAACAGCGGTGAAGGGGTGATCAGCACGTTGATGAGGTGGTGCTCGGGAAGCGTCACCCCCCGGTAGCCGAGACGCTCGGCGGCAACCGCCTGCTCGAGCATGTCCGCGTAGAGGCGATCGCCCCCGTAGGTCGGGTCGGGGTAGTAGCTGGAGAGGAAGTGGTTGAAGTCCAATGTCGGGCCCTCCGGACTGATTCTCCAGGAGTATGCAGGCTGGCCAAGCAGCAGGCAATTGGGTCCTGCTACGTATCAGGCTGCTCGACGCTCTCGAGGGTGCACGGGGTGGTCGAAGGGGCGCAGCAGGTGGCGGCGGAAGATCTCGCCGTAACCCGAGTAGAGGCCTGCCCCGGCTGCAGCGAGGTTGTCTGACCCGATCCGGTCCGCCAGCTCGGGCAGCCCGTACCAGGGCACCCCGGCTTCGGCGTGGTGGGTGTGGTGGAGATTGTTGTTGAGAAACAACAACCTGAAGAACCAACCGGCCCTCACGACGATCGACCGGGTGGCATCGCCCTTGACCCACTGGTGCTCGCAGTAGGAGCGGACCAGGCCCAGGCCGTTTCCCAGGTAGACGCCCAGCAGATAGGTCCACCAGGGCATGCCCACAACCCGGACGACAATCCAGAACAGGAGGGTCGCCGTTACCAGGTGGACGGACCACCAGCGCAGCAGCGGCCGGTCACCGGACCTGATGGTTGACACGTCGCGCCTCACCATGGAGACGTTCTCGACAAGGGGACCAAGCAGCATTCGCCCCAGGAGGGTGTGGTGGGCAATGAGAAACCAGTGGCCAGGAGCCGACAACCTCTCCCACGTGGCTGCTGTCACGAAGAAGCTCTCTGTGTCGGTCGCCGGATCCGTCAGGTCTTCGCATTCATGGTGGCTGATGTGCGAGCGCCTGTAGACCCGGAACGGCAGACGCAGGCTTATCGGAATCGACCCGACCACCTCATTGGCCCACGGGTTCGGGAACGGGTGGCCGTGTAGCACCTCGTGTTGCAGTGAACCGTGCCAGGCGATCACGACTGCCAACAGAACGACACTGACGGGCCAGGAAACGGCCTCGTTCCAGAGCACGATCGCCAACCATCCGCCGTAGACGGCGGCAGCCACGGCGACCGTTTGCAACTCAACCCGGCGGCCCCCTTGAGCAGCGATAGCAGTCATTGTCGGCAAACTACTGCACCGCTGGCACCCCTCTCAGCGGGTGGCCCTGTCGAGGCTGCCACCGAAACCGTTTCGGAGATGCACCGCTGGCACCCCTCTCAGCGGGTGGCCCTGTAGGTGGGTGAGACCTGCCCGGTACGGCTGAACACCACCTGGAACAGCTGCAGGTTGCGCACCCGGAACGAGGCGGCCGAGGAGAGCAGGTAGTAGCACCAGGTGCGGCGGAACCGCTCGTCGTAGGCGGGAATCTCGTCCCAGCGGGACTCGATCCGGTCAAACCAGGTCATGAGCGTGCGGTCGTAGTCGGGGCCCAGGTTGTGGGCGTCCTCGATTGTCCACCTGGGTTGGGCCGCGCCGGCTATCTGGTGGAGCGACGGAACCACACCCCCGGGAAAGATGTACCGGTCGAACCAGGCGTCGGTGGACTCCTTGGACTCATTGGAGCCGATGGTGTGGTGCAGCATCAGCCCGTCGGGGGCGAGGAGTTCGTCGCAGCGGTCAAAGAACCCCGGGTAGTTGCGGGGACCCACGTGTTCGAACATGCCAATGCTGACGATGCGGTCGTAGGTGCCGGTGACATCCCGGTAGTCCTGCTGGTGGAACTCGACCGGCAGGTCGCCGGACCGATCCCGGGCCTCACGGACCTGCTCTCCCGCCGGGCTGATACCCACTACGTGTGCGCCGTACCTGCCGGCGGCGTGGCGTGCAAAGCCGCCCCACCCACATCCGATGTCGAGCACCCGCATGCCCGGCTCAAGGTGCAGCTTGCGACAGATCAGGTCCAGTTTGGCCTCCTGGGCGGCAGCCAGGTCGACTGTGCCGTCCCAGACAGCGCAGCTGTAGACCATCTCCTCACCGAGCATCCGAACGTAGAGGTCGTTGCCGATGTCGTAGTGGGCGCTTGCATTCTGTGCGGCCCGGCCGGTTGTCTGCCGGTTGGAGAACCTGGCTCGGGCCACGTTCCACAAGAGCGCCGGGCTGGGCCGAACCGCCGAACGCAGGTCGGCCGTAAACACCTTCACGAGGAACTCGTCGACCCGTTCGGCATCCCACCAGCCTTCCTGATAGGCCTCACCCAGGCCCAGCTCCCGGTCCTTGAGCACACGTGCCCAGAACCGGTCGTCGTTCACCTGCAGGTCGTATGGCTCGCCGCCACCCACGGTTACCCCAGCGGTGGCCAGCAGTTCCCTGCCCTGGTTCTCTGCGGCTGCCACGTGCTCCTCCGGTCTGTCATGACGTTCCCGCCCGGCTATCCGAATTGTACCGGCAGGTACCCATGCTGGTATCTGGTCGTCGACAGCCCCGTGTGCCCGGTTTCGACCCTTCCGACCATCGGGAGGTCAGGTTGCCTCCAGTGCCGACACGTAGGTGCCCTTAACGAGGGCTTCCCGCTTGGCACGCTGTTCCATCGCCCATGGCTCCAGGTTGCCCGTGGCTGGGACGTCGGTGCCGAAGTTGCCGTAGGCGTCCTCGCCGCGCACCAGCATGGCCGTGTCCAGGTCGTGGAGGGTCTGGCGCACGCTCGGGTGCAGATACTGAATGTTGAGACCTATCCGCCTGTCGCCACTCGCGTTGGGACGTGAGGCGTGCAGGGTCCAGCCGTGGTGAAACGAGGCCTCGCCGGG
>Ga0187833_10000866_pt1 | contig 35538 bp, 32 predicted proteins | sample ETNtaG_37_FD_167968 | JGI IMG/M metagenome (GOLD analysis project Ga0187833, IMG submission 167968) | Marine microbial and viral communities from oxygen minimum zone, Eastern Pacific Ocean - ETNP2014_SV_400_PacBio MetaG (Illumina Assembly) | ecosystem: Environmental > Aquatic > Marine > Hypoxic...
TTACGATTTTAGAAAACTTTTTTAATTTGTAAGGAATTACATCCATTGGGGTTCACCTCTTCTTTTTTGTTTTGCGAGAACAAAAAAGGGGTAAACCCTTTTTACTATTAAGGGTTTCTACAGAGCCGTTTTTCCAGTAAAATATATAAATCTCTTATAATCATCAAATCTTATGAAAAAGTTAAGGTTATCTCAAACAGAAGATCATAGTAAATCACATGAAGCACGAATACATCCTGAACGGTATTTTACACACCAAGATTCAGTTATTGCAGAAGACTTAGACTTGTATCTACCTGGAGCGTATATTCATAGGTATAGTATTGACTGGCATGATATCAACTCCAATCATCTTATCGGTTCATTATATTGTCAATTTACTCCACAAGATATTGGTGAGCATCGATATTTTGCTAATAGGTGGGTATCTCATACAAAACGTTCTTATCAAATGTCACTACATCCACTAGGATTTCCTGATTTTTCTGAAGATGAGACTACTGATAATTTAATTAAAGGATTTATGCAGAATAGAGTTGATGATTATGTGTTAGATCATACTGATTTATTTACATCATTTTCTTCTGAATATGAAACAAAGCAAAAGATTAATGGGATGTTGAATGATGTTGCAATGCACTTAAACGATGCAGATCCTGAATCTATTAAAGACATCGCAGTTGAAGCAGCACTGCTCTCTTTTAATCAACAGTATGATGCAGACATTGATAAAAAGGTAAGAGTGTTATTTAATCAATTATTTTATAAATCTATTTGGGAAGATACAAGACGTCCTTCATTTACTCCTGAAGAAGCTGATTATTTTGAGCCAGAATTAAATTATTCCTTCTAATTGAATTAAAATATGCCCTGTCCGGGACTTTCGTGTTAATTAAAACTTTCGAACTCAGGTCATCGCCTCGAGAAGGCAATATGATTGACCGGAAAAGCAGAGCTTTTCGGTGCTTTGAAAATCTCCGATTTTCAATTGGCCGGACTACACTAACAGGGCGGTAAATTAAATTGGCAACGCCAATTTATGGCGTTAACCAAAAACGCCGACGCCCGGATTTGAACCGGGATACCCAGAAGGGAACAAGCTTTCTTGGAAATCTTCTTTTCACATAATTTAAAAAGAAGCCCCAGTTCCAGGCTTGCGCATTTGGTTGATAAAAACTCAGTTAGATTTTTTATCAAGTACCAGGTTGTGCCACGTCGGCATAATGATTCTATATTGCAGATTATTTTATAAATCTAACGATTCTGAGAGTCTTTTTGTCTTCTTTTGGTGCCAAAATCCAATCTTACTTAAGAATTTTAATCTATCACTCTTTTTATTGATAAAGAGAATGGATACTTTTGAATGAGTGTCTTTTTTAGGGCTATATTCATATTGCTTTGTGTTAATATCAATTATTCTTAAAGCATTTGCAATATCATTCATTCCTTTTTCATTGACTGTTTGTATCTTGATTGATTTTAAACTAACATAGGCTTCTGCAGAGAAAAAAGCTTTTAACCAGTTTTCAACTGCACCTTCAACTAATACTAGACTTTTGGGAATCCTCCATTCTTTTGTTTTGAAATTTGATAGTGCAAGAAGATCTTCAACGACAACTTTTGATGTAAGACGAACTGTATAGAAATTATTCATTTTTTTAAGAGTTGGTTCTTTCTCATATACTTTCTTGATTTGTTTTATGTAGGTATCCCTCATTAAAGGATCATCTGGAAAAAAATCAATTTGGTAATGGAAAAAGCTCTTTTCCTTTCTTTTTTGTACGCTACCATCTCCAGCAAGAAAGCCACAAATAGATGCTTTTAAAAGAAGTGCTTCTCGATTATTTTTAATTTTGGCCCTTTCTTCTGAATGTTTCTTTTTCCATCTAGAAATAGCTACTTTCTTATTTCTCTTTGAAATATTCATAAGAATTACTTATTGAGAACACTATTTAATAGTTTCTATTTTAGCGCAGTACCAGTGTTTATTGCTTAAATGCCTTCAGAGATGAACTGAGCATTGATAATCTTTAATTTTAAAATATGTCAAGAACCAATGGTTCTTGAGCATGCTCAGGAATATGGAATATTCCCGACACGTTAATAAATAAAATAAATCAATGCTCATCAACAGCGAAAATAACTTCTACCAACAACAAAAACCTTTAAATATATATAATGACTAAACACAAATATGAATAAGAAAGAAGCAGAAGAAATAGAAAATATATCAAAAAATCATGATAAATATTCAATCTTCTTAGTTGCAGCTTTGATATTTATTATTCTATCACTTATCATCTATGGAATGGTTGTACACTAAAATGTTTGTCTGCGATCATTGCGGCAGATGTTGCACAGATAAAGTATCACAGATTGCATTAACTGTCGGTGATCTTGTAAGAATTTCTGAACACCTGAACATATCTATATCTTCTTTGTTTGAAGAATATGTTAGCTTTAATCCCTTTAGAGGCGAGGATTCAAGCGTTTATGATTATGAGATTGGACTTAACATACCATGCAAATTCAGACAGAAAGATAAGTGTATTATCTATAAATCACGAGATCTTAACTCAAGATTGTTTCCTTTCTGGCTGATAAATGCGCCTGATGAATTTATTGATGATGATTTTGGATGTCTGAAACAGTTGAAAGAATTAAAACATAAAGAAGTTTATATTGAGTATAAAGAAAAAATTGCTAAGATTCTATTAAACGAATCCGATTTCACTGATAAGATTATTAACCAAATTGGAGCACGGAAACAGATTGATTTAAAAGACAATGAGGAATATAATTCCTTAGTTGATGAGTTTAAAGATAATCTTCATGAACTAGAAGAAAAGAAAGTTGAATTAGCAATTAGATTAAGAGATGATCAATTCTTTAACAAATTTCCTTTGCTTATTGAAAAGGAAATATTAAATAATAAAGAACTACTTGAAAATATAAAAGAAAATACTGTTAAACTTAATGAGACTGAGAAACTAATACAAGATGGAAATATTGAAAGGGATTGAGATAATTGATCTTGCACTTTATATTAAGAAGCAGAATATTTTGATATTATCAGATATACATATAGGTTATGAAGAATCTCTTAATAAACAGGGTATTCTTGTTCCAAGGTTTCAATTCAAGGACCAAATAATACGTATTGGAAAGATTCTTGATTCTGTTAAGATTAAGACAATAATCATCAATGGCGATCTGAAGCATGAATTTGGCAAGATCTCTGAGCAGGAATGGCGTGAAACCCTGAAATTCCTTGATCTTCTTTCGAAGAAATCTGAGAATGTAATATTATTGAAAGGAAACCATGATAAGATACTTACACCTATTGCAGGCAAGAGAAATCTTAAGATTGAAGATTACTTTATGATTGATGACATCTATTTTTGTCATGGGGATAAGATTCCTAAAGATGCAGATTTCAAGAAAGCCAAGACTGTTATAATCGGACATGAGCATCCTGCTATAAGTTTCAAAGAAAGGCCAACTGATAAGTTCAAGTGTTTTCTGAAAGGTAAATATAAAACTAAGAAATTGATTGTCCAGCCATCTTTTAATCTTGTAACAGAAGGAACTGATATTACCAAGGATTCTTTGTTAAGTCCTTTCCTCAAACAAGACCTTAAGAAGTTTGAAGTATGGATTGTTGGTGATAAGGTTAGATTTTTTGGGAAAATAAAAGAGTTCTTAGCATAAGTCATTTTATTCTAATTAATAAAAATATCTAGTTAACTTCTTGAGAAATTGACTTAATATATTCTTTCATTTCATCTCTAAATTCTAATGATTCAATTTTTATCTTCTCTAGCTGTATTTTAAGTTGATTCACTTGTGAATCATTACTTGAGAAAAATATATTGTTTAATTCTTTTGGATCAATTGATAGATTATAGAGCTCAGAAATACCCATTCTTTTTTCATATAATTTTAAATCCTCTTTAATAATTATTTCATACTGACTTTCTAGTCCTCCATAATGATCTCTTTGTCCTACATAAATATATGTTCTATTGTATTGTCCGTTCTTAATTAAGGGCACAAGACTAATGCCTTGGTTTTTATGTTTGATGCTAATATTTAACATTTCATATAATGTAGGTATAAAATCTATTAGGCTTATTCTTTTTTTAATTCTTATTTGTTCTTTAATTTTAGGATGTTTTATGATCAAAGGAACATGAACATTAGATTGATAACCAACACCATGGTTTGGAATCCCATTATCGAATAGTCCTTCACCATGATTTGCATAAAGTACTACTATCGTGTTTTGAATTTGATCTAATTCTTTAAATATTTCCTTCAGCTTTGAATCAATATATCTTATCTGATCATTATAAGCATTATTAACTAATTCAATATCTGAATTTGTGAGATTCATTGAAATATTATTTACAATAACTTTATATTTTACATCATCTTTATTTGTTGTGTTATACGGTCCAGAGACAATTCTTGTATTACTGGTTGGGGGGATTGATAATTCAATTATATTGCCATAATATTCTGAGCTATATCTTGAAGATTTCCTGGTATCTAAATCATTAATTGATCTTTTATACGGATAATGAAGAAAACTTGGACGATAATGTATAAAGAATGGACTCTGTTTCTTATATCTCCTAATTACATCACTCACTGAATTGAATAATTCTGGTATCTTTTGATTATTTTGATTATATCTTTTCATTAAAGAGACTGGGTCAACCTCTTTAAGGATATTACCAACATTAATACCAAGAGTAGTATAACCTTTTTCTCTTAAGACTTCAGGAATAATAGGGATATAATCTATTATTAGTTTTCCATCATTAGCAGGATAAATAGGGTTATGTCTATTAAAAAAAACCTCTGTTGAAGTGATTATTGCTAAATTACTGATATAAGTCAAACCAGATGGAGAAATTGCATTTTCAAATATTATTGAATTATTAAAAAATTCATCAATATAAGGTGTATTTTTTTGATTAGGATTTAATAACCCAACTCTATCTGCTCTAAGCAATTCAATATTTAAGAAAATTAGATTACATTTATTACATGATAGATCAAGTTCTTCTGATTTTGGATATTTTGTATGTGATGTAAAGAAGATAATTGATATTATTGTTAAAATAATTATTGTTAAGATTATCTTCTTTTTTTTAGTGAACATTTAACAGTTTAGTTTTGATATAAATTTATTAATGTTACTATTTAAATCTCCATAGTATTTAATCTCAAATATAGTATTTTTTATGTCGCAATAAAGCAGAACATAGGCTGATTTGAAATTGATTAAATCTTCTGAGCAAGCACCTGCCTGATAGTTTGAGTTAGAATAATATGCAAAATAGTTCAGTTTTCCATCTTTTGTTACCCTCTCATAATATTTTGCTTTAAACTTGTCTGGACATTCAATATATCTTGTATATTGACCAGAGTAGCTTACTTCATGTTCTTGGTATAATGAATTGAACATTGTAATCTTGTCAGAAATGATTTCGTTTACATATTCTTTCTTTATGTCCATAATCATTATTAACTCAATTTTTTCGTTGTCATCAAAATAATTTAAGAATTGAATATTCCCTTCTGATTGAGTTAGAATAAAAGGATAATCCCATAAAGAAATGATTGTATTAGTATTCTTTATCTCCCCAAACACTATTTTATCTTTGGTGCATCCAATAAGAAAGATTGATATGATTATTAAGATATAGATTGACCATTTCATTCTAGTATTTCATCAATCACTCGACCTTGTACATGTTTAGGGATATTTTTGCCAAGCAGTTCCATTATAGTAGGAAATTGGTCAACAACGCTTATTGGTTCTTTTATCATGAACCCTTGTTTTACACCAGGACCTGCAATAATAAAAGGAGTCCACATTGCGTTCACTTCTTTAGGAAGTATTGCCTGTTTATAGCCTGTCTTAAGTGGTATGTCAAAGATCTGTAAATCCTCAGTAACTTCTTCATTCCAACCATATCCAGGAGCGTTTGCAACGATTAGGTCTCCCACTCTGTCTTTAGGTAAGTCAAGGAATTCAGGCGCATCTTCCCATTTGACAATCTTTGATAGAATTTTGTTGTCTTTATCATCTCTTAATTCATCTAATATGATTATTACTTTATCTCTTAATTTTTCATAGTCCTGACTAGATGCTCTTATCCAGTCACCTTCTAATCCATTTGGATCAATGTAAATATTATCCATTTTAAGATAGATTACCTTTGTGTTTTCCCAGTCAATTATAGGCTCGCCTGTTTCTTTATTTATTGTAAACTTGAGAAGACCTTCTTTGGCAAATAAATTATTTAAGCGCACCCATTTGTCAAGCGGTGTTGCGCCATGATCAGAGCTTAGGATAACAAGACTCTTCTCATCCATCTGTTCGATTGCTTCGCCTATGATGTCATCCAGCTTCTTGTACATCCATTCTACCTGGTTCCATAATACTTCTCTTTCAGTCTCTGAGACATCATTGTATCTTGCGCTTGAGGGGTCAATATAACCTAACCACCATCTGCTTGTCAGCATCTGGTTAGGTGTGTAAATGTTATGGATGAAGAAATCAGGGTCATATTCTTTAAAAATAAAATCTGCTGCCTGTCTGTGCCATTCAAATGACATGCCTGCTTCCTGCAAGAATGCTTTTTTATCTTCTGGATAATAAATTAGTTGTGGAGGAAAATTGTCAACAAAATCAACCATTGGACCAACGCCTTGTATCAGCTCATCTGATACTCTTGCTGGTTCTACAATATATTTGTTCAGGTTATTGACAACAAACCGTATTCTGAAGAAACCGTTATCTTCTAATTTAATCATATTTATTTTGATAAATGAACCTATATCTTTTTTGGACCATTTGAAATTGACAGGGATCCAGTTGCTCCATTCTCCTTCACCTAGTAACGCTTCTTTATTTTCTTTATCCTTTGAGAATATTGCTTTATCGTAGTTTGTTTGTTTGTCATTAGTTGTGTCAATAATTTTTGTGTACACAATTGAACCGTATATATCCAGTTCAAGGTCAAGTGGTTTGCTGAATGATTCTATGTTAATGTTCCATTGTGTTCTTGTTGGTTCTATGAACTGTGTCAATTCTTTACCAAGGAAGAAAAGTCTTGAACCTTTTGCAAGCTTCTTTCTTTGTTCTGTTGATTTTTTTTCGTAAATGATTGAATGGAAGTCTGCTCCCCATCCACCCCATCTGCCTCTGATGGTTATGCCATTCCTTAGCTCAGGTGGTGTTGAGCCTGGTACTGATAATAATACAAAATCCATGCCTTGCTCTTCAAGTATTGTCCATATAGGAGGAACCTTTTTTGCGACTGAACTGAATCCACCTATTGACGGCCTTGCTAATGGGTTACCTTCAACTCTCATTGGACCATCAGCTACACCGTGTACTTCTGGGTATGCACCTGTAAACAAAGATGCAAAGTTAGTTGGTGTGTGTGAAGGAAAAGTAGGTATTGTGAAGCCGTAAGATCCCATGTCCATCAGTCTTTTGATATTAGGCAGTTTGCCTTCCTCAGCCCATCTGAATATATTGAATAGATCAGGTTCTGCTCGCATGCCATCAGGAATGAACCAGTAGACTTTTTCTGCATACACTTTATCTAATTCAAGGGGCAGTTCTTCCTGCTCAATTTGTTCTTGTTTAGAACATCCTAAAATAAGAAGAATTAAACTAAATATAATCAGATACTTGAATAATTTCATAATTATCAGAATCAATAACTATTATATAAAAATAATCGAAAAGTCAGTAAGCTTTACTGAAATAGACTTCAAGTTCAGCATGTTTCCCGCAATGGACACACACGCCTTTTTTACTTTCTTGTTCAAAGGGTATGCATCTTGAAGTAGCTTTTGTCTTTTCCTTGATCTCTTCTTCACAAGCAACTTCGCCACAGAATAACATTTTTACAAGTTTTCTATCTTTTATGGTCTTTTCGAAATCTTTCCAGTTGTCTATCTTTACAATGTTATTATCTAAGAATTCCTTTGCTTTATCAAAAAGATTTGTTTGCATGTCATCAAGTGTCTCGTCAACTGTCTTTGCAATGTTTGTTAATGGTATGAACTCTTTTTTCCCTGTGTCTCTTCTTACTACGACTGCCTGTTTCTTCTCAATGTCTTTTGGACCTATTTCTATTCTAATAGGGATTCCTTTTAATTCCCATTCATTGAACTTCCAGCCAGAACTGTAGCCTTCGCGGTCATCGATGATGACACTGTATTTCTTTAACTTGTCTTTTATCTCTTTAGCTTTCTTCAATACTTTATCTTTAGTATCATCGAATATGATTGGTACTATGACAACTTGGTCTGGCGCTATCTTTGGAGGAAGCACAAGTCCTTTGTCATCAGAATGTGTCATTATAAGACCTCCAATGAATCTTGTTGATACACCCCATGAGTTTTGCCATGGATAATGCTTTTTCTCATCCTTGCCAATGTATTCTATTCCAAATGCTTTTGCAAAGCCTTGGCCTAGGTTATGTGAGGTTCCTAATTGTAATGCTTTTCCGTCTGGCATGAATGCTTCAATAGCGGTTGTTTCAATCGCTCCTGCAAACTTTTCTTTTTCTGTTTTCACACCTGTTAAGACTGGTATTGCCATAAGATCTTCAGCTAGTTTCTTGTACTCGTTAAGATAGATTAATGTTTCGCGCTTGACTTCTTCCTCTGTCTCGTAGACACAATGGCCTTCCTGCCAAAGGAATTCTCTGCTTCTTAAGAATAGTTTGCAATCCTGGACTTCCCACCTGACTACATTAGCCCATTGGTTTATCCTCAATGGAAGGTCTCTCCATGATCGTATCCATCTTGAATATGAGTCGTACATTATTGTCTCGGAGGTTGGTCTGATAGCTAACCTCTCTTTTGTATCCTCATCTTTGTTCTCTATCCATGCAACTTCTGGTGAGAATCCTTCTGCGTGCTCTGCTTCTTTCTTGAAAAATGATTCTGGGATGAATAACGGGAAATATGCGTTCTTTACGCCAAGCTTCTTAATCCTTGCATTGAATGTGTCCATTATCTTCTGCCAGATTGCATAACCTAGCGGTCTTATGACCATGCATCCTTTGATTGCTGAGTAATCTGCTAGCTCTGCCTTAAGTATTACCTGGTTGTACCATTCAGGCATGTCTTCTTCTTTCTTGACAGTAATTCCCATCTTCTTCTCTTTGTTCTTATTTCCCATTTTAGTCACCTTTGATGTTTATATGTCAGGAATATAATATATTCCTGAGCATGCTCAAGAACCACCTGAATTATATAGGCTATAATATTGGCATATAATTAATCTATTGAGTATTGGTTCTTGACATGTTAATAAATGTTTTGTTCAGGCACGAATAAAGTCCCCCTGTAGTTGTTTGTGAATATGTTTCTTATTGCGTCTTTATTATTACCGTTTACAATTAATGAATAACATCCAGATATCTCAGCAGCGTTTATCTTTGAGATCATGCCGCCTGAACCGTTCTCTGTTTTCTCATCAACGCAATGTTGTTTTACTTCTTCTATTTGGTCTCTGTATACAATAGGTATCAGTTGTCTGTGTTTGCTGTGGTATGATCTATAAACTCCATCAACATTGCTCAGGAAGATTAGTAGGTCAGCTGACATCGCGTTGCTGACTAGCGCTGATAGGGTGTCATTATCACCAAATCTTATCTCTTCAACAGCTGTTGTATCATTTTCGTTTATGATAGGTATTACTGAGTTGCTCAGTAATCTTTCAAGTGTATTGACTGTGTTATGATACCTATTCCTGAAACCATCATCCTGATTGACATCTTGCCTTGTAAAAAGATTCTGTGCGATTGGTTGGTTATATCTATTAAACGCAGCATTGTATTTACTCATCAGATATGGTTGGCCGATTGCAGCGTAAGCTTGTTTCTGATGAATATCCTCTTCTCCTTTTAAAGAAATAATACCTTTTCCTGTCTTGATAGCACCTGAACTAACTATGATTATTTCTTTTTCTTTGGCTAACTTAGAACAGTCACGCGCTACCTCTTCTATCTTCTGGTCTGTAATTACATCAGAGCCTATCTTTATGATTATTCGTTTATAGCTAGAACTAGAAAACTCAGATTCGACAAGGAATACAATCACTCATTTTGTTCATGGTTTTGAGAGAGTTATGGTATTATTTAAAGATTTGTTTTTTTGTTTTTGTTAGAACCTTCTCTGAGAAAATGAGCATGGATTTATTTTAGTTTTAATTTTAAAAAGCAAATAAAATTATCAATGCTCATCTTCTCTCTGAAGACATTCAAAAACAAAAACTAATTCAAAAGATTTAAATAACAAATAAAACTATACCAACCTAAAATGTATGACGTTATTATTATAGGAACAGGATGTGCTGGTATGACAGCTGGAGTATACGCGCTAAGATACAATCTTAAGAGTATAATAATTGGCAAAGACTTAGGTGGTGTTGCTAACGAAGCGCATAAGGTAGAGAACTGGCCTAGTTACCCGAGTATTTCAGGGATGGATCTTATGAACAAGTTCAAAAAGAATATTGACTATCTTAAAGGGGAAATTGTAAACGATGAAGTTGTTGAAATTTGTAAAAAAAAAGATATTTTTACGATAAAAACAGAAAAAGAGATTTACAAATCAAAAGCACTTATTCTTGCGGTAGGTCTTCGAAGAAGAAAACTTAATATCAAAGGAGAGGATGATTTCTTTGGTAAAGGATTGACTTATTGCGCGACATGCGATGCACCTTTCTTTAAGGATAAAATTGTTGGTGTTGTTGGTGGCAGTGATTCAGCTGCACGAGCTGCACAGTTATGTTCAGAATATGCTAAGAAAGTTTATGTTATCTATAGGAAGGATAAGATGAGAGCAGAGCCGATGCTAGTACAGCATCTAGAAGAGGACAATAATGTTGAATTCATATTCAACACTAATGTATCTGAAGCAATGGGTTCAAACTTTCTTGAGAAAGTAAAACTTGATAATGGCAAAGAGCTTGAAGTGCAAGGTCTGGTTATTGAAGTTGGAAGCATCCCTTCAACTAATCTATTCAAAGAGCTTAAGGTACGGTATGATAATCAAGGATATATATTAGTTAATGAGTCAATGGCTACGAATGTTAAGGGTGTTTATGCTGCTGGCGATATAACAACAGGCTCAAACATGATGCGACAGATAATAACAGGCGCTGCAGAAGGAGCAATTGCTGCTGAGAGTGTTTTCAAATTGATAAAAAATATGGAACATGAAAGTAATTGATGATCTGAAAGAAGAAATAAATAAACTGCCTGATGAAGAACTTCTTAGAAAAGCACCTAGTATAGTAAAACGATGTCCGCGTTGTAAAAACCTAACTCTAGAGTTTGATTATCATACAGGGAATGTGCATTGCAGCAAATGCGGTTTTAATGAGAAGATTATACTTAAATGAGTTGTTTTGTTTTTTAATTCTTGTCAAATGCCTTCAGAGAGAGATGAGCATTGATAATTATTTCTTATGAACGTATTTTAAAACAAAAAACAAATATTGTAACAATTACCAAAACTTTTTAAAAAACATATATGTTTCGTATCTAAATGGAAGAAGAACATAATAAAGAAGAACCTAAACATGAACATAAAGAGACTTTCTTAACAAAAACACTCAATGTAATCAAAAACCCATTCAATATTGGCTTCATAATCATATTCATAACTGCAATAGTACTAAGACTCAGATATATATTAATTGATAGTATATGGGTTGACGAGTCCGTTTACATGTGGTGGGGTAAGTTAATCGGGGATAACCCTTTAAATTTCTTGAGATTTATAACAGAGCCTGGTCAAGGCACATCTGTATATGTTCCTCAAGCTGTTGGTGGGTTTTTCAATATATTCTTTGATGCGTTCACAGCAGGAAGAGTAATGTCATTTACCTTCGGTATTTTAGGAATATTATTCATTTATCTTATCGGTAAAGAGATGAAGAACAATGCAGTCGGTTTAGGTGCTGCCATTCTTTTAACATTCAATCATCTTCATTGGTTTTTGACTGATAGGGCATTAGCAGATGTTCCACTTACTACAATGTTTACTATTGCATTGTACACTTTGATAATATATGAGAAAAAGAGAAATATAAAATGGCTTGTTATATTTGCATTAGCTACTATACTTACTGTTTTTACTAAACTTTCAGGTGTTGTCATACTTCCTATTATTGTATTGTATTATTTAATTACATTCCTACTTAAGTTTGATAAGAGCAAACTAATTTCATTATTAAAAAACAAGCTACTTTATTTGGCAGTAGTAGTAGTAGTTATTTTGTTTTATCCTTTTAGAATGTCTGCTTGGTTTACTTTGACACATTTCAAATTTGAAAATACTTTCTTTAAGATGCTTCCTTCCATTGTTGGATGGAATGCAATCATCCTATCATTAATAGGTGTTGCATTTGTTTTATTATACAGAAATAAAGAGAGCATTGCAGTTCTTTTATGGGGTGGAATCTTCCTGTTTATGATATCGGTAGTTTCTGCAGGGGCGTATCCTAGATATATACTGCCTGTTGCACCAGCATTATATTTATTGGCTACATTAGCTTTAGTAGAGATTGGCGATTATATCAAGATATTCTTAAAGTTCAAATATATCCATTGGGTAATGATTGCAGTAATATTTTTCATTGCATTACCTTATTATAAACAAGGAGACCTATTAAATCAGGACAGAGGATTGACTTATGGTGGTTATAAGGAAGCAGGTGAATGGTTAAAGGAGAATGTGCCTGAAGATGCAACCATTTATGTTGGTTCTCAAGGTCCAATGAGACTCTTTTCAGGATATGAATATATAGCATATGGCGGTCCTTTAGCACCTTCCAACTTGTTATCAGAAGAAGACCTTGCTTCTCTTGCTAATACTACAGAGACAATATTCCTTCATACAGATATATGGGAATATGGTCAGCCAAGATGGATATATCCTATGGCGCCTGAGAAACTTCAATATTTAATGAGCTTGGGTTTTCAGCCAGTCCATGTAATTGCTGGCCCTGTTATGACGCAGCAAGGAGTTCAGAATATACAGACTCATTTTATCTTTAGGAAGAATTAGGAAAATGAAAAGAATACTATTTTTAGCACCAGCATCAGCAATATCTGTTTATGCTAAATCAAAGATTAAGATAGCTATATCTCATCTACCTGTTATCTCTCTTGCTGTACTTGCAGCACCTTTACAGGCAAGAGGGCATGAAGTTAGGATACTTGACCTGAGCCTTTATTATAATTATAAGAACAAATTAATTGAAGTTCTTGAAGAGTTTCAACCACATTTTGTAGGGTTAACTTTTACAACACCGTTATATGGTGATATGAAACATCTCTCAAGTATTGTTAAGCAGACCAACAAAGACATAAAGATTATCGGTGGAGGACCTCATGCAACCACTTTACCTGAGGAATGCTTGAGAGATTCTGATCTTGATATTATTGTGATCGGTGAAGGAGATAATATAATTGCTGATATTGTAGAAAGAGATAATCTTTCTAACATTAATGGTATTGCCTTTAAACATTCTGATAAGATAATTATTAACCCAAGACTTGATTACATTAGAGATCTTGATAAATTACCATTCCCTGCCTGGGACTTATATGATATTAAGAAATACAGTGTACCAAAGATTAGAAGTAAAAGAAACCCAGTGTGTTCTATTGAGACTAGTAGAGGATGCGTCTATAAATGTTCTTTTTGTAATAAGTCTATTGATGGGCTAACGTTCAGGCCTAAATCAGCTGAGAAAGTAGTTGATGAGATTGAACATATGCTTTCGTTAGGTATTCGTGAAGTACATACACAAGATGATGGTTTTTCTACAGATATCAAAAGAGCCAAGAAAATATTTGATCTTATTATCAAGAGAAAGATTGATGTCACGATTAATATTGCTAATGGAATAAGAGTTGACCGAATGGACCGCGAACTTCTGGAGAAAGCAAAAAAAGCAGGAGTTTATAGTACTGGGTTTGGTATTGAATCCGGTTCACAGGAAATACTTAATATGATTCCTAAAAGTACCAATCTTGAGCAGATAAGGAAATCTGTTAAATTATGTAAAGATGTAGGGATTGAATCTGTTGGTTATTTTATGTTTGGGTTGGATGGTGAGACTGAAAAGACCATGAATGAGACTATTGATTTTGCAAAGAGTCTTGACCTTAATATGGCAAAAGCAACTATTACTGTTCCATTCCCTGGAACTCCTTTATTTGATAATTGGGATAAGAAAGGATATATCAAAACAAAGGACTGGACTAAATATAATTATCATGACCCTGAATCAGAAAGCGTCTATGAACATCCAAATTTAAGTAGAGAGACTCTTGTAGAATATTATAACAAATTTCATAAGGAATTCTATCTTAGACCAGGTTATATAGCTGACAGACTTATGATAGGTATAAAAACAGGTAGTATATTTGAAGATATTAAGGCTGCTGCTAAGATTAACTGGTAAACATGGTAAGGTACAAAACTATTAAATCTATTGCGAAGAGTATTCTTTATAAGAAATGTCCTTTATATGTACAGGTGCAAGTTACACCACTTTGTAACCATAATTGTTCTTTTTGTGGTATTATTCATTCATTTAAAGATACAAAACTATTGTCTATTGATGATATGAAGATTATAAGTAAGAATCTTAGTGACCTTGAAGTTGGAGTTGTAGTTCTGACTGGTGGAGAACCAATGACTAGGAAAGACATTTTTGATGTTGTTAAGTTCTATTCAGATGAGAATATTGATATAAGAGTTCAGACTAATGGATCAATGCTTACAAAAGAAGCTGTTCTGAAATTTAACGATGCTAATTTATCAGGAATAACCATCTCACTTGATTCATTGTATGAAGATAAGATGAATAATATAATCCGTGCAAAAAACTTTAAAAAAATAATACAAGGTATAGTTAATGTAAAGAAATATGGTAAATTTGAGGCAGTCTGTTTAAATACAGTAGTCAATAAACAAAATATAGCAGAGATTCCTGATATAATAAAATTTGCTAGTGAGCTTAATATATTTGTATCTCTTATTCCTCTTCATATTGGCAATAATGGATTATTCAGTAAAGAAACATCTAAGGATGACAATAATTCTATTAAATCAGAAGAGGATTTAAAGATCTTTAATGATACAATGAACTCATTAATTAAGATGAAAAAACAGGGTTATCTTATTCTAAATCCACTTGATCATCTAAAAGGTATTTATAATTTTATGACAACAGGAATTCATTCATGGAAATGTGATAGTCCTTATCTTTATTTTTCTGTTGCACCTGACGGGACTTTTTGTCCATGTTTAGAATATAAAACTGATTATAAAGTAAATTCCTCTGATTTTGCTCAAACATATAAATCAAGCAAATTTAATAAGAGTGTTAGAGAGATAGTCAATTCATGTGAGGGATGTTATTATCTGTGCTGGCTTGAAGTTAGTTCTTTTATAAAAAATCCATTAAGATTAATGAAAAGAGCGCTTGAATTATATAAAGTAAAAAAAGGAGATAAGATTGATTATGATAAAGTTATTAAAAAGTATATTAAGTTTAATTCATGAGTAATATCATAACAACTCTTACTTATAGAGTAAAATATTAAAACCATTGTTTTTTGAGAATTAATAATGAAAACATGCATACTTGGCGGTGGTCCTGGGGGCCTTACAGCAGGTTACACTCTTGCTGAGAAAGATGAGAAAGTAGTAGTTATTGAAAAAGATTCTAAAGTTGGTGGACTTTCTAAAACAGTAGATTTTAAAGGATATAAATTTGATCTTGGTGGACATAGATATTGGAGTAAGAGTGACTTAATTAACAATTTTGTGAAGAAATTAATGGGAGATGAATTAATCTTTGTAAATAGAATAAGTAGAATATATTTTAATGGAAAATATTTCAATTATCCTTTGAAACCGCTTAATGCTATGTTTGGTATGGGAATCTTCAAGTCAATTAGTATCTTTTTAGATTATCTGCTTGTTAAACTCAGCGATAAGTTCAATAAAAGAAAAGAAGAGAATTTTGAAGACTGGATTGTAAATCGATTTGGTAAGACAATGTTTGATCTTTATTTTAGAGATTATACAGAAAAAGTATGGGGTATTAAGTGTAATGAAATTTCAGCAGAGTGGGCATCTCAGCGTATAAAAGGAATGTCTCTTACAGAAGCTGTTAAAAATGCAATCTTTAAAAAGAAAGATGGCCCTAAAACATTGGTTGATCAATTTATGTATCCAAAGCTTGGAATTGGGAGAATTAGTGATAGGATGGCAGAAGAGATTGCTAAGAATAATGATTTAATACTCAATTCTGAGGTTGTATCAATAAAACATGATAATAAGGATATTCTTTCAGCTAAAATATCTGATGGCACTGAAATTGAAGCAGACCAATTTATATCATCTATTCCTATCACGCAACTTGTTGGAATCCTGAACCCAGATGTTCCAAAAGAAGTGATTGATGCTGCAGGAAGATTAACATATAGAGGTATTGTACTTGTTAATCTTCTTACAACAAAAGAGGAGATGACAAATGATACTTGGATGTATATTCAGGATAAAGACATTCCTTTTGGAAGAATGCAACAGCCTAAGAATTGGAGCAAATATTTAGTAAAAGATAATAAATGTTCACTTATACTTGAATACTTCTCAACAAAGGGTGATGAGATTTGGAATAAGACTGATAAAGATTTAATAGATTATACTATCAAATATCTTGAGAAGATTAAATTTATCAAAGCAGAAGAAATTACTGATGGGTTTGTTATAAAGATTAGTAAAGCTTACCCTGTTTATACATTGAATTATAAAGAAGATTTAAAGATTTTAATGGATTATTTAAAGAGATTCAAGAACCTCCAACTTGTAGGGAGATATGGTACTTTTAAATATAATAATATGGATCATTCTTTGGAGATGGGAATAAAGGCTGCAGAGAATATCATGGGCGCTAACCATAATCTTGAAGAGATTGGTTCTGAGAAAGAATATCTTGAAGTAAGAAACAAGTAAAATGAAAAAAATAATCTTATTCTTATTGATAATAGCACTATTGATTAGGTTACCTGGTTTGGATATTGCTTTGTATGGAGATGAAGTAAGGCTGATGAATGTAATGGAGATTAAGTATCCTTACTATGTAGATACCCAATATCATTCACATCCTCCATTACCAATGGTAATTTTTAAAGTAATAGGTGACTTGTTTGACTTCTCAACTCAGAGCATGAGATTATTTCCATTAATCTTTACGTTAGGAACAATAATTGTTTCTTTCTTACTTGCAAAAGAGATCTATAATAGAAAGGTTGCTTTCATGACAGCTATCCTAATGACTTTCTCTTTTCATATGATACTAGCTTCTCTTCAGATAAGTTATGATTCATTTTTTATGTTTATCTTTGCTTTGACCTTTTATTCATATGTAATATTTAATAAAACAAAAAGTAAATTATGGCTATTACTTACTGGTCTTTGTGTAGGTATTGCAATATTAACAAAATTTGAAGGAATTATATTATTAGGAATACTCTTTATTACAGAACTTCAATATAAAAAGAATTTATTCCAATCAGTAAAGAATATTGCTTTTGTTGCAGTAATTGCAATAGTTCTCTTCTTATTTTTTCCGTTGTACGCTTATTTAACTGATTTCTCAATATTTACAGGTGCTATCAGAGGATCAAGCATGTTCATTAATATAGATACTGGAGAATTTCCAACTGGGACATCACTTATAATTCAGTTTTTATGGACAACTCCTTTGATTGTTATTCCTTTCTTATTCTCTTTATTTAAGATTAAAAAGAAAGATCATCTTTTGATTAATTGGGCGTTATTTATTATGATCATAAACATATTCATTGTAAGATGGGGTGATTATACAAGATACTCAATGATACTTTTGCCGCCGTTATTTATACTTGCTGCAAAGGAATTATCCTGTCTTAACTTTAAACGTAATCATATGTTACTAGGAATAATATCCTTTTTTACTGCATTTGTATTATTTTTTACTCTTAACCTTTTAGATATGAGCTATTACACTCAAAGTTTCAGTAATTATGCTGAGGCAATAGGAAGTCTAAATCTAAACTTCTTTTTTCCGTACGCAATTAGTTCTGGCTCATGGTTTGGGGTGAATTTCTTATCAATATTATTATTATCTTTTTTTACAGTACTTTTTGTAATTATATTCTTGGTTTCTAAAAGAATAAGAAGAGATACAAAGTTTATCTTGATTATATTTATTGGAATTGCTTTTGCTTATAATATCTTCCTTGCAGAGGAATATTTGTTCCATTTAAGTCAACCTGATCCTAATCAGGTAATCTATAAGATGACAAGCTATGTTAAAGAGAACGGTATTCCTTTACCAATTTATGCTACTAATAAAGCAATTTTGTATTATCTTGATGAAGATAAACAAAAACTAGAACTAACTGGTTTGTTTAGGATTGATGATGAGAACTATATTGAATTTAGTAAAAACATTGAACAAGAAGGAGGAACAATATTGTTCTTAGACTTTGCACCATACATCTCTAAAGAAGATATTGACTCAATTAAGGGATGCAGAGTTATAAAATCTTTTGAGTCTAATAAAAGGAACATTGGGTTTATATATGATTGTAATAATTAATATATTTGTTTAACATGACGTTAAAAATATTTGTTACAGGGGGAGCAGGATTTATCGGAAGTAATACTGTAAAACTTCTTTTAGATAAAGGATATGATGTGACTATTTATGATAATATGTCAAAAGGACATAAAGATTTGATTGATAATAGAACGAATTTCATCCATGGCGATTTAAATGACATAGAACTTCTTAATAAATCAATTAAAGGTCATGATTCTGTAATCCATTTTGCATCTTTAATATGTGTGCCTGAGTCTGTTGAAAAAATAAAAGATTATTATGATGTTAATGTTACAGGAAGTTTTAATCTTCTTGAAGCAATGAGAATTAATTCTGTTAAAAGAATAATTTTCTCATCATCAGCTGCAATTTATGGTGAACCCTCAAAGATACCTATTGAAGAAGAAGATCTTAAGATTCCTAAGTCTCCTTATGGTACTTTTAAACTTCTTGTTGAACAATTATTGTATACTTTTTATTTGTCTTATGGTATCAATTCAATCTCTTTGAGGTATTTTAATGCATATGGTGAGAATGAATTACATGAACCTGAGACACATGCAATTCCTAATTTCATAAAGAATATTATGTATGACAAACCTGTTGATGTATTTGGGGATGGTAACATGGTAAGAGATTTTATTCATGTTGAGGATCTTGCAAAGGCACACATTGCTGCATTAGAAAGTGACATTCGTTTTGGATATTATAATGTGGGATCAGCTAAAGGGACAAGTGTGATAGATGTATTAAACATTATTGCAGAGTTACTTAACAAGAAACCAAATATTAATTTTCATGATCCCAGAAAAGGTGACCCACAAAAACTTGTAGCTTGTTGTGATAAGATAAAAAGAGAACTAAAGTGGGAACCTAAAGTTGATTTGAGAGAAGGACTGCAAAGAACAATCAATTTTTTTGAACAGATTAGTAAATAAAACATATTTATGAATGTATTATAAATTGAAACTTTCTATAATCATCCCGGCCTATAATGAACAAAAGTATATTAAACAGATATTAGAACGAGTTCAAGACGTTAATCTGGACGGAATTGATAAAGAAATTATTGTTATTGATGATGGTTCAACTGATTCTACTGTTTCTATTTTAAATGAAGTTCAAGATATAATATTATTAAGAAATGAGAGGAATATTGGAAAAGGTGCATCAGTTAGAAAAGGATTACAACAGTCGTCAGGAGATGTAATCTTAATACAGGATGCGGATCTTGAATATGACCCTGTTGAATATCCTAATCTCCTTAGACCTATATTAGATGGTAAAGTAAAGGTTGTTTATGGATCAAGATTTCTTAATAAAGATATAAGGATATTTGGTAGTAACAGGATTATACTTCCTTTTCATTTTATTGGAAATAAATTCAATTCTCTTGTAACCAGTCTTTTGTACAACATAAATTTAACTGATATGGAAACATGTTATAAAGTCTTCAGAAAGGATGTTTTAGATAAGATTAAGTTAAGATCAAGACGATTTGAATTTGAGCCAGAGATTACCTCAAAGATACTAAAGAGAAATTATAAGATACATGAAGTGTCAATTTCATATAATCCTCGAAACTTTGAGGATGGTAAGAAGATAACATGGTTAGATGGTGTCAAGGCATTTTATTATCTTATTAAATATCGTTTTTTTGATTAATTTTATCTTAAATAATTCTTAAATAGATAACTGAATCTGAAATAATATTGTAGAAAGGCAGATTCTTTAAATTTTAATAATTCATTTTTAGTTAAATTTTTATGTTCGAAAGTAGGTGTGAATGAATCAAAGCATTCCCAGTCAGCATAAATTTTATCCTTAATTTGTTCGTAGAACTCGGTGCCTGGGAAAGGTGTAGAAATAAAGAATTGTGCAGCGTAAGTGTTTAATCTTTTTGCATAGTTAATTGTTTCTTTTATTGTCTCTCTTGTATCTTCTGGTAATCCAAGTATATAGAAGGCTACAATCTTAACACCTATTTTCTCGCAATAATTAATTATTCTTTCCTGATGTTCTTTTTTTGCTGACTTTCGTGTTGATGTTTTAAGCACATGTTCATTGGAAGATTCAATACCAATATTGATTGATCTTAGACCTGATGAATGAAGTTTATCAATAAGTTTTTTGTCAAGCATATCTGGATGAGTTTCACAAGCCCATTCAATATCCCATTTATTTTTAATTATACAATTAGCAATATCAATTGATCTTTTTTTATTAAATGTAAACAACGGATCTCTAAAAAGAAGGCATTTGATATTATATTTGTTCACGAGATTATCTATCTCTTTAATAATATGGCTTATACTTCTTTGTCTACATTCTCCATAATATGAACGGTATGGGCAATAATTACATGTATATGAGCAACCTCTGCTTGATAATATCGGAAGGAAAGGTTTTGATTTGATTATTGGGTTATATGAATATTTTTTAATTGGGAATATATCCCATCTTGGATATGGAAGTCTATCAAGATTATTAATTGGTTTTGATTTGACAATACCATTTGGTATATCTTCTGATATCTTACTTATTGCATGTTCTGGTTCTCCCTGTATTACAAAGTCAGCTTGTTTTAAATAAATCTCTGGCTTGACTGAAGCAAAAGGACCTATGAATCCAACTTTAGCATTAGTATTTTGTTTAATCTTCTTGGCTGTTTCAATTTCTATTTTATAATCAACAATAGATGAAGGAATTATCACTAGATCAGAATCAGGTATCTTGTTAGTTGAGTAATCTACTTGATGGTTATTTTGTGATAATATTGATGAAATACATGCTAAGCTTAATACAGGCATTTTTATCCCGCGCTTTTTTAGGGATTCAATGAATCTTGCACCTATTGAATTACCTATTTTAGTTACTTCACCAAACCCTGCCATTACATCTTTGTTAATACACTCTTTTCTCTTAGAATAAACATCTAGTAAAGTGATTTTCATTTGCAAAATAAAGAATTGGATGGAAAATATAAAAAGGTTATCAGTATAGATACTTTTATAAGATAAAACATCACTTCTTATTCATCATGAGTGTTGTCAGAAAGATTGCTAAGAATACTGCATGGTTGTTTGTTGCTGATGTTATTAGTAAAATTTCTGTTTTCTTGTTATCAATTATCATTGCTCAATCAATGGGTGATGAGGCATTTGGTAAATATTCTCTTGCTATCGCTTTTAGTTTCTTTTTTATTATCATATCTCAACTAGGAATGAAGATTATATTGATTAGGGAGATTGCAAAGAATCCTAAACAAACTCAAAGTTATCTGGGGAACTCTTTAGTGATTAAATTAGTGTTATCACTTTTTTCTTTTGTATTGTTAATAATGATTACAAGCTTGTTTGATTATCCTGCAAATATTAAGATGATTATTTATTTATTTACAACAGGAGGTATTATTTTTTCTGTATCTCATATATTTCAATCAGTCTTTGTTGCTCATGAAAAGATGAAGTTTAGTGCAATAATCTCTATGGCTGAGAATATATCTATACTATTAATATCAGTTTTTATATTATCATTAAAGAAGGACATAGTATTACTTGGGATTGGATATCTTATTGCCAGCATAATTGTTCTTATTACTTCCATTATAATTACTTCTAAGAAATTAGTAGTAGTTAAACTAGACTTTAATTTTAAGATATTTAAGTTATTAATAATAAGTTCTTTGCCATTGCTTGTTAGTTCTCTCTTTGGCATTATAACTCTTAAGATTGATACAATTATGTTATCTTTATTTAAGAGCGTGACTGTTGTGGGATGGTATAATGCTTCATATCAGATTGTAGGGGGCTTGCTGTTTATCCCAATTATACTCTGTACTTCTTTGTTTCCATCAATGGTGAAGTCATATAAGAAATCTCATGAAATGTTGTCGGAAATATTAACAAAATCAGTTAAATATCTCACAATCATAGTTATCCCATTTATTATCATTATTGTTAGTTATAGCAAGTTTATTATTATATTGCTCTTTGGACAGCAGTTTATAAAAGGAGCTTATTCACTTCAAATACTTATGATCGCCCTTTTCTTTATGTACCTTATCAGACCATTTGCATATCTTCTTTTCTCAAGTGATAAGCTTAAACATTTTCTTATTTCTGTTATTACAATTAGTATTATTAATGTAGTTCTTAATTTATTATTTATTCCTAAGATGGGTCATGTTGGAGCAGCTTTAACAACACTTGTAAGTACTTTTATTGGACTTGTAATGATGATTTATTTCTCATCAAGTATTGTTCATGTGAATCTATTTAACATACTACATAAACCAATATTGTTAGGTTTATTATTATTTGGAATAATGCGATTATTATCCAATATAAATGCTTTATTTGTAGTAACAATTATAATCTTATTATATATTATATTGCTCTTTATACTAAGAGTTTTTGATCAAAAAGAAATTAGCTATCTAAAAGATATCTTTCTGTTTTTAATTAGTAAATTAGGGATACAAAATAGATTATCTAAATAATTTTATCTAATCTTAGCCTATTATAAATCACCTTAGCTACAAGCTCGTTTCCAAATTTACTATAATGTCCACCGTATTCGTTATCATCTGAATAAAGTTTGTCAAGATCTTGTTCTTTAATTAAAGTATTAATCAAATCAATTGTTAATATATTGTCTTTAACTTTATCAATAAAATGATTATAGAACTTTCTTTTCTTTTTGATATAAAGAACATCATCTTTTTGTGGCAGTAACGCTAAGACTGGAGTAAAGTCTTGCTCTTTTGCATAAGATATAAATTCCTCTACAATTTTAGCAAATAGATCAACTACTTCTGGTTTCTTATATAATTTAAGACGCCAGTCTAGATTTATCTTCATTATCTTTTGCATAGGGAGACTTGAAATCTTATCTGAGTTTAAACCTATCTTATCATAAAATGATGATAAAAGTAGCGAGGAGATTATATGCCAGTTTCTAATAGGATTGGTGAATGTAGAAATTATATATGGAAAATGAATTAGGTCTTTTTTGAACTTGTTTTTATAAAAATAATCTTCTTTCTGTAATTCTTTGATGATTTGCTGATAATCTTTAAATTTTGAATGGTCATCAATATAATTCTTTATGTGAGTTAGTTTTCCGTTTTCAATCTTAAATCTTGGTTTGAATCCGAAAGTGTTCCCATACTCGTAATAATGCTTCCATGTGCTCATAATCCTACTTACTGTATCAGGTACAACACCCATAATTACCACTGGACTCTTATTCTTAGGGTATTCTCTTTTCATTCTTATTAATGCTTGGTCAATACCATAATTACCAACACCAAAGTTGATTACATTACTTTTTGTTAGGTCTGAAAGATACCATTCCCATGTCTCGTTGTCGTTTACCTGCCTGGAAAAACTGAAAGAATCTCCATAAACAGAAATGATGTTTTTGAATTCTTCATGGTTTGGATTTGACCTTGCTCCTTTTTCATTAGTATGCCATATTGTCTTGCCAAACTTTCCTTCTTCAGAGTGAGACGTGTTTGGTTTCCTTATCCATCCTAGTTCTGAGTCATATCCTTGTGGAATAAACTTTGATAATCCCTCTTTAGAAAGAATAGGTAGTTCATCTTTTTTCTTTGTAATAAGCCATTGAAATTTCTCTCTTAATGAATTTATTAATAACATGAATGATATTTCTAGTAGTATAAGTACACCAAAGAATAAAGCTAAACCTTTGTTGCCAAATTTGTCAAATACAAAGAATCCTATAATTATAATAATTATGGTTATTATTGTTGCGTTTAGTCTTTTCATTGTATAATTCTTCTTTCAATAAACTTTTTATAGCTCTTTTTATTCCATTCAACTACATATTTAAGACTTAAAAACTCTTATAAAAAACTTTTTTTTTTGACCATGAATAAAATTCCATCAATAAAAGAAATAAGAAAATTATCACTTAAAGACCAAAGCCTTGATGCGTGGTCAACAAGAGTTTTCTATAGAAAAACCGGTACATATCTAACATGGCTGTTGTTGCATACTAGTATATCACCTAGTCAGACAACATTTGTATCTCTTATAACTGGATTAATTGCTGTATATTTTTTTACGTTTGGAAGATATGAGATGGGAATACTTGCAGCATTATTATATGAATTGTATTATCTTTTTGATGTATCAGATGGTGATATTGCAAGGTTCAAGAAAATAGGTTCTCCAAAAGGGCACTATTTTGATAGACTAGTACATGCAGTGCTTGAACCATTAATATTTATAGGAATAAGTATTGGGGCATATAAACAGTTAAATAACATTCTTTTCCTTTACTTAGGTTACCTTATTTCATTCTCGTTAATGATATTTAGGATATTTATTGCAGAGAAATACAGAATTTTTGTACAATATAAACTGTATCTTGTAAAGAAAAACAAAGAAAGTAATAAGAATATCAATAAACCAAAGAGTCTGTTGCAAAAATTGAAAGAAATGCATGACTCGATTGGATTTATTTTTAGGACACCTGCATTGTTTAATATCATATTAATTGCAGCAATATTTGGAAAATTACATTATTTATTATATTTTTACGGGTTATTCTTACCTTTACTAAGTATAGGTAATTTCTATTATGAAAGCATCATTAGATTTGATAATATTGAACAAATCTGATTTAGAAAAAATATTTAAAAAGGAAATTCTTCCAATCAGAACATGACTTTAGAGGATAAAAAGGAGAATACTAGTAATATAAGAACAGTAGTTTATAGTACTATAGTTGCTGATCTTTTCCATTACGGGCATCTTAAATCTTTACAATTTGCAAGTTATCTGGGTGATTACCATATATGTGCTGTTCATTCTGATAAAGTTGTTGAATCTTGTGGTAATAAGTCTTTATCTAATCTAAAAGAAAGAAAAGCGATAGTGGACAACCTCAAATGTGTAGATAGGGTTATTGTCCAGGATAATATTGATCCAACTGAAAACCTTAAGAAAATTAATGAAGAGTTTAAAGATGCACAGATTATTATTGTACATGGTGATGACTGGAGAAGTGTTCCTGGTACTGACTTTGTCAAAGAGATAGGTGGGAAGGTTATACAACATCCTTATTATAGTAAATTATCTGATTTTAAGATTGTGTCACATTTATGTGAAAATTATAAAGGAAAATTCAATGATATTAATGATTTTACTGATTATTTCAATATAAAGGGATTCATAGAACTTGATAAGAAGAAATCTCCTCAAAGACAGATAATATCTACTAAAGCAAATACGCTTAAAGCTTTAAGGCCTTTATTAAATAAATCAAAAATTGAGAAGACATTTGACTTTACAGTAGATGAATGGAAAAATAAAAAAGATGAATTGCTTAAACAAATACAGAATGAGTTCCAACCTAATAAGATAGTTGTAAGAAGTTCTGCTATAAATGAAGACACACTTAAATCATCAATGGCTGGATATTTTCATTCTGTTTTAGATGTATTAACAGAAGATACTAAATTAATAGAGAATGCTATTCTTCAGGTTATTGATTCGTATACTGCAAAAAATTCTGACAGTCCACTTAATCAGGTTTTGATACAACAACAAACACAAGATATTGTTTGCAGTGGCGTATTATTTACTAAAGATATCCAAAGTCATGCACCTTATTATGTTATTAATTATGATGATAAGACCGGGCTTACTGATACAGTAACTAAAGGTGTAGAAAATAAGACAATGTATATTTCTAGATACAGTAAAAGCGAAAGCTGGCCAGATTCTATGAAAAATTTACTGGTAGCAGTAAAAGAGATAGAGGAAATTATACCTTTTTTCCCACTTGATATTGAGTTTGCAATAAATAAGAATAAGGAAGTCATTATCTTTCAAGCACGTCCAATTACAACTTCAGCTAAGATAAAAAAAGAAGAAAGCAGAGAGATAAATGAGAGACTTGAGCAGAACAAACAAAAATTTGTTGAGTTGTCAAAAAGGAAACAACATCTTGCAGGTGAAACTACTTTCTTTGGTGACATGCCTGACTGGAACCCTGCAGAAATAATTGGACATAATCCAAATGAACTTGATTATTTTCTTTATGATTATGTTATAACCGATAAGATTTGGCATATAGCACGATCTACACAAGGTTATTCAGATGTCAATCCTGCTAAGTTAGTAGTAAGATTTGCTAATAAACCATATATTGATATTAGACATACATTTAATTCATTCATACCTGCACCTGTTAGTAAAGAAGTCAAAGAGAAACTTATGAGTTTTTACCTTAATAAATTAAAAGCTAATCCTGAATTACAGGATAAAGTTGAATTTGAGGTTGTTTATACGTGCTATGACCTTGATTTTGATATTCATTCTAGGGAGCTTATTGATGCTGGTTTAACTACTGAAGAACTTGAACATTTCAAGAATACTTTGTTAGATTTGACAAATAACCAGGTTTCTAATAGTGAAGGACTGATTCAAAAAGACTTAGATGCTTTAGATAATATGGTTAAATTAAGAGATAAGATCAAATCTGAATCAAATGACAATACACCACAAACATTACTTAAACAAGCAATTGAACTTCTTGATGACCTTAAGATTAATGGTACTCTTCCTTTTTCAAGACTTGCAAGACTTGCTTTTATCGGTAAGATAATACTTAAGAGCATGGTTAAAAAGGAAATTATCACAAAAGAGTTTTATGACAATTGTCTTAATTCAATAAGTACGGTTGCTTCTGAGATAAATTCTGATTTTAATTCATTGATGATTGGGAAATTTAATAAAGAAGAATTTCTTAAGAAGTATGGTCATTTAAGACCAGGCACTTATGATATTACTGCATTAAGGTATGATCAAAATCCTTCACTTATTCAGAAAAGTAATCTTCATATGAATGATGATATATTAAAAGAACTTAGTATTAATGATTTAACACATGAGAAAATTACAACGATTCTTAAAGAGCATAGGCTTACGTTCTCTTCACAAAGATTATTTACTTTTATCAAGAAAGCATTAGAATCAAGAGAGTTTGCAAAATTTGAATTCTCTAAAAGCTTAAGTGATGCTATTGAACTGATTGCTACTGCTGGAAAACAGCTTGGTTTTTCAAGAGAATCAATTTCGCATCTTGATATGGATACAATCAAACATTCAATTGAGATGAATGATACTGAAAAAATAAAGCATGTCTGGGAAGAGGTCATTTCTTCAAACAAGGAGAAAAGACATCTGAATAATTTTATCTCTCTTCCTCCTGTTATTTTTTCACCTACTGACATTGATGTGGTCAGTGCATATGTCTCTAGACCTAATTTTATAACACAAAAAGAAATAAATGCGACTGTTGTGAACCTACATAATATTGATAAAAGCGAGACACCTGACCTTGAAGGTAAGATTGTAATGTTGGAGAATGGCGATCCTGGATATGACTGGATCTTCACAAAGAATCCAGCAGGTCTCATAACTAAATATGGTGGTGTTGCATCACATATGGCAATAAGATGTGCTGAATTTGGCATACCTGCTGCAATTGGTGCAGGAGATCATATATTTAATCAGATAAATAATGCAAAAACATTATTGCTTAATTGTAAGAAAGAGATAATATCAAAACAGGAGTAAACTATAAAATGAGAGTATTAATATCACAAAGACATATTCGGTCTGAGAAAGGAGCTGACAGAGATGCTCTTGAACATGATTACATAAGTTATTATGGTTCATTAGGTATAATACTTATCCCTGTTTCTAATACTTTTGATGTAGAAAAATATTTTGATGAATTCCCTGTTGAAGGAGTAATCTTATCAGGTGGTAATGATGTAGATCCTGCTTCTTATAATGAAGAGGTAACTTATGCAAATGATTTCTCAAAAGAAAGAGATAATACAGAGAGAGCATTACTAGAAAATGCAATCAAGAAAGATATCCCTGTACTTTGTATCTGCCGCGGTATGCAATATATGAATGTGTTCTTTAAAGGAAAGCTTGTTCAGGATATTGAGAAAGAATTGAATATTAAACATCCAATTGAACCACATAATATTGAAATTAAAGATGATAAAGTTATTGATTTTTTAGGTAAAAATGAATCAATTGTGAATTCATATCATAAACAAGGAATAACTCCTAAAACGTTATCACTTGAATTAAAGGCATTTGCTTTTGCAAATAAAGGGGAAATAATTGAGGGTATTTATCATCCTGAACATAGGATTGCGGGAATTCAATGGCATCCTGAAAGACAAGGTTCTGATAAAGAAATTGATAATAAATTAATAAGTGCATTTCTTCATAATAATCTTTTCTGGAAAAAAAATGGTTAAAGCAATAATATTAGCTGCAGGGATGGGTACAAGATTAGGTAAATATACTAAAGATCTACCTAAAGGTATGCTTAATTTTAATGGTAAGTCATTAATAGAATGGCAAGTGGAAACATTAAGAGCTTGCGGTATAAATGATATAGTGATTATTAAAGGATACATGCCGGATAAAATAAATATCTCTGGTGTTAAATATTATATTAATAATGATTTTGTAGAGACTAATATGGTTGAGACTCTTTTTACAGCTGAGAAAGAGATGGATGACGAAATACTTGTATGTTATTCTGATATCTTATATGAAAAAGAAGTGATTAGAAAGATATTGGATGCTAAGGTGGATGTTGGGGTTACTGTTGATGAAGATTATTGGGAATATTGGAAGGCAAGATTAGATGAGCCTGAAGATGATACAGAAAGCTTAATCATTGATGATGATGGGAAAATAATAGATCTTGGAGATACAGACTGTTCTATTGATAAAGCGAAAGTAAGATATGTTGGACTCATAAAATTTTCACAAAAAGGCATAGAATCTTTAAAGAATGTTTATCATGAAAACAAAGACAAGTATTTTGATAAAGACGAACCGTGGCTTATGTCAAAGTCTTTTAAGAAAGCATATATGACTTGTATGTTGCAGGCAATCATAAATACAGGTCAAAGAGTTGATCCTATACGGATAAGACATGGTTGGCTTGAATTTGATACTATTGAAGATTATGAACGGACAAGTAATTGGTTGAAGACTGGTAACTTAGAAAGATTTTTTAAGATTTCTAATGAATAAAGTGACTGTTTATAAAACTTTAAAGATAAAATTAAAAATGTAAAAAACAATGAAAAAACCTAAAATCTGTTTTATAGGTCGTGCAGGATCAGTCCATACTAGAAAGTTAATAAATTACTTTGCTAAATATTATGATATTCATTTAATCAGCGAGGATAACATAAATATACCAAATGCAACTTTACATTATGTAAGATCATATAAAATTGGAATTCCTTCTTTATTAATAAATACGTTTAAGATAAAGAGAATTATCAAGGATATAAATCCTAGTTTATTATGCGCTTTCAGTATTACAGTAGCAGGATTCTGGGCAACTTTTTCTAGATTTCATCCTTTCATTGTCAGTGCATGGGGTTCTGATATACTTCTAGATTCTAAAAGATATTTTGGTTTATTTAAGATAATTACAAGACATATACTAAAAAATGCAGATTTCATAACAGCTGATTCTCATATTCTTATCAAAGAAATGTCAAAGTTAAAGATTAACAAAAAAAAGATGATGTATATTAATCATGGAGTTGATATTGATTTATTTAAACCAAGGGAATTAGAAAACAAGTCTAATCTTAACATTATATGTACTAGAAATCTTGAGCCGGTTTATAATATTGAAACTTTAATCAAGGCAATTCCTTTAGTTGTTAGAAAGTATCCTCAGGCACGATTTATCTTGTTAGGACATGGACAACAAACTGAAATGCTTAAAAGATTATCAAGAAAACTAAAGATTGAGAATAATGTATATTTCAAAGGAAAAATTCCTAATAATGACGTTGTGAACTATCTTAATGAATCAGATATCTATGTATCAACATCTTTAAGTGATAGTAGTTCTGTTTCATTATTAGAGGCAATGTCTTGTGAACTTTCTTTGGTTATTTCTGATATAGATGCTAATAGAGAATGGGTTACAGATAGAATAAATGGATTTCTTTTTCCAATAAGAGATTATAAGGAATTAGCAAGAAAAATTATATTCTTATTGGATGACAAGAAGCTAAGAAAATCTTTTGGAATAAAAAACAGAGATATTATTAAAAAAAAGGCTGATTTGAAGAAAGAGATGAAAAAAGCACATGAATTATTTGATTATTTCATTAAAAGATTCCAATAATTATCTTCATTCATGTATCTATTTTTGTTTATCTTATTATGCTAATTATTCTAAAAACTTTCTCTAAGACAGATATTCGATTATTCAGAGAACTTTTGATAATTTGAATTATTAATCTATTAATTTAGATTTATCGTAAGATTATTAAAAAGGAAGTTCATACCTATATTGTGATTGATGATTAATAAATTTGTATCCAAATACCTACATTAAGATTAAAAATGGAAAATATTATACCTTTTGCGCGTCCTACAATTACTGAAAATGAAATAAATGAAGTTATATCTATTTTAAAAAGTGGCTGGTTAACAATGGGTCCTAAAGTTAAACAGTTTGAGAAAGAGTTTTCTTCATATATAGGAGTTAAACATTCTATTGCTGTAAACTCATGTACTTCTGCTTTATTCTTATCATTAATTGCTAATGATATTAAGACAGGTGATGAAGTGATAACAACTCCCTTTACTTTTGCTGCCACAGCTAATACGATAGTTCACTCTGGTGCCAAGCCAGTCTTTGTTGATATTAAGGATGATACTTTCAACATCGATGCTAATGAAATAAGAAAAGCAATAACTAATAAAACAAAGGCTATTATTCCTGTACATTATGCTGGGCAGCCATGTGATATGAAAGAGATAAATGAAATTGCAGATGATAACAATTTAATAATTATCGAAGATGCAGCTCATGCCATTGGTTCAGAGTATAATAATAATAAGATTGGTTCATTAAATTTGACATGTTTTAGTTTTTACGCTACTAAGAATCTTACTACAGGAGATGGAGGTATGATAACAACTAATAATGATAAAATTGCTGCTAAATTAAGAATGCTTAGATTACATGGCATGAGCCACGACGCATGGAAAAGATATACTTCAAAAGGTTCTTGGTTTTACGATATTATTGCTCCAGGGTATAAATCAAATTTAGGAGACTTAAACGCAGCAATTGGTATACATCAGTTAAAAAATATTAAGGATCTTAATAATCAAAGAAGACTTATAGCGGAATTTTATGAAAAAGAGTTGGAAGAACTTCCATTACAAATGCAACGTCTAAAGAGTAATATTAAAACTTCATATCACTTATTCCCTATATTGCTTAAAGATTATGATAGAGCAAAATTTATAGAACAAATGAAAGAAAAAGGTATTATATGTAGTGTACATTTTATTCCTTTACACTTAACTTCTTACTATCAAAAGAGTTTAGGATATATGAAAGGAGATTTTCCAATTGCTGAATCTGTTTATGAAAGGGAGGTTTCATTACCAATTTATCCCAATCTAACTGAGAAGGACTTAGTTAGAATAACTGATTCAATAAAACAAATATTAATTAGAAAGACTTAAATTGTCTATAACTTTATTCTTATTTATTCTTGAGTAACTTAAACGGTTTGAATTTAAATAACTAGTTTCTACTTTCTCATAATCATTTATTTCTCATTTAAGTCTTAAAATGTTTTTAGGTACAATTTAAAAACATTAGAGCATTTCTTTATCCATAGAAAATTTTATAAAACAGTTTATTTGATGGAATTACACATTCATAAGAGAGAACCAAGGTGAACATTTTGAAGAATAACATAAAATCCAAACGTCTTCTTATAATAGGGGCAGGCTATGCAGGTAAGATGGTAGCACAGGAGATTCAAGATCGACCTAATTTGGGATATTTACCAATAGCATTTGCAGATGATAATGAAAATCTTAAGGGCACTGAAATCTGCAAGATTAAAGTAATTGGTCCTACAAAAAATATTTCATCTATTGTTAAATCACTAAAAATTGATCAGATAGTTATAACAATGCCAACAGTGAGTGGTGATCCACTTAGAAGAATTGTTCATATATGTGAGCAGACAAAAGTACCTTTTAAAATCCTTCCTGGTGCATTTGATGTTCTTGATTCTATTGAATCAGGCAAGCCTTATTTCAAATTCATTCGAAATATTCAAATAGAAGATTTATTGCGAAGAAAACCATTGTTTATTAAAGATATTTCAAAGATTAATTACATACAAGGAAAATGTATTTTAGTAACAGGTGCTGGAGGTTCAATTGGATCTGAACTATGTAGGCAGATAGCTGAATTACAACCTAAAGAGATAGTTCTTTTTGATCATAGTGAATCATCTATGTTTGAAATAGATTCTGAATTAAGAAATACATACAATGATGTTAAAATCATTCCAGTTCTTGGTTCTATATGTGACAAACAAAAACTAATTCATACATTTCGTACTTACAAACCTAATGTTGTTTTCCATGCAGCAGCTTATAAGCATGTACCTTTGTTGGAATATAATCCTGCTGAAGCGATTAAGACTAATATTATCGGATCGCAAAATTTAATATTAGCAGCACATAATGAAAAGATAGAAAGATTTGTGCTCATATCTACAGATAAAGCTGTAAACCCTTCGTCCACAATGGGTGCGACTAAAAGAATATCTGAGATGTTTATGCAAGGTATAGGTAAAAATAGCTCTACTAAATTTGTTGCAGTACGTTTTGGTAATGTCTTAGCTAGTCAAGGTAGTGTTGTTCCAACTTTTAAGAAACAAATTAAGGAAGGAGGACCAGTTACTGTTACTCATAAAGATATGAAAAGATACTTCATGACAATATCTGAAGCAGTTCATTTAATTCTACAAGCAAGTGCATCTGGTGGTGATGGAGAAATATTTATATTGGATATGGGTAAACAAATCAAGATTGTTGATTTAGCCGAAGACATAATACGATTATATGGTTTAGAACCTGGAAAAGACATTGAAATAAAATTTACAGGAATCAGACCTGGAGAAAAATTAAGTGAAGAATTGTTGTCAGATGTAGAAGGATTACAGGTAACTAAAAATGATAAGATATATGTAATTAAACCAGAATCAATTAATATGAATAAAATCCAAGAACAGATAAAGAAATTGGAAAAATATTCAATATCGGGTCAAGATTCTCAGATTATAAAAACTTTGAAAGAAATAGTTTCAGAATAAGGAATTTTAAAATAATCTATCTATAAGATATTTTTACAAGTTTAAAAGCATCTCCATATTCTACTTTTATTATTTTTCTTCTAAAAAAACAATGTTTTTAACGCTTTTATGTTTCTAGAATGATGGTATTCTTTTAGTGCGGCTTTGTATTTATCTATTGCTCCAATCTTAGGGTTTATTTATTTTGTAACATTTATGAAAATATTGGAGTTAAATGTATTGCATATATCTTATTATTAAATTTGTAAGAAAAGCATTTAATTGTATTAAGAATCTATTTTATTACCTTTAATTCAAAATAAATAAATTCACTTATGTTAGGGATAAAACAGCTAAGGAAATTCTTTATTTTTTGCGGTATAAACCAATTATAAGGTGTTGACTGTATTCTTTTCTTAATCACTTTAAATAGTCCATTATTAATTGAAGCAGGGTGGATTTTGCCTTCATCATCAAAACTCCTAAAACTATCCATAGTAAAGAAAGTATAATGTCCTGGATAATGTGCAACTCTACTATTGTAAAATGGAACTCTTAATTTAATAACTGTATTATTCTTACTAATTCTGTATATCTCTTTTATAACACTTCTAGCATCCCTTAATTCTTCTAAAACTCCTATTATTAATACTTCTTCAAAAGTATTATCTTTGAATGGATAAGGAAACTTATTGAAGTCAAATGCTTTATCAACTCCATCATGTTTTACCACATCAACATTTACATATCCTTTGAAAATTTTTGTTCCACAACCAAAATTAAGTTTATTCATTATGATCATCCACTAATTTAATTATTAAGATAATTCTGCATATCTCTTATTATTTTTGTCTTTTTTCAATTCTTCAAATTGATACTGTATTGTATAATCTAATTTACTATATGTAATATTAAATAGAACCTGATTATTATTTAAAAATGTTTGTCTTTGTTGTCTAAGACTAACAAAATTGGAATCAATACAAAGCATAAACAAAAGGCGATACAGCGCTACTCTGTCCAAATATAATAAGAATACCTACAAGAATTAACATTATTATGATTGGCAGAAGCCACCATTTCTTTCTAACTCTCATGAACTTCCATAATTCTATTAATAATGATTGATTCATCTTGTTTTTATTGAAATTTGTTATTATATTTTAATCTTTTGCTAGTTTCTCTGAATTCCACATATGTTGTGGATTATCAGCTCTTTTGATAAGGAATTTATCCATCACCAAATAATCAATCCCTGTGCCCATCATGCATCTATAAGCATGGAATGGGTTGCAGACAATTGGTTCTCCTCTGATATTAAATGATGTGTTTATCAGGATAGGAATTCCGCTCAATTTACCAAATTCTTTTATTAGGTCATAATACAATGGATTCTGTTTGCGTTTTATTGTCTGTAATCTTCCTGTGCCATCAACATGTGTTACAGATGGTATTAATTTTTGTTTCTCTTTTCTTATTGGATACACCATTAACATGAAATCTGTTGGTATTTGAATTGGTTTGTCACATTCAAAGTATTCTTGTGCATCTTCTGTGCATATAACCGGAGCAAAAGGTCTAAAAGGTTCTCTGTGTTTCA
>Ga0187833_10000872_pt1 | contig 35423 bp, 34 predicted proteins | sample ETNtaG_37_FD_167968 | JGI IMG/M metagenome (GOLD analysis project Ga0187833, IMG submission 167968) | Marine microbial and viral communities from oxygen minimum zone, Eastern Pacific Ocean - ETNP2014_SV_400_PacBio MetaG (Illumina Assembly) | ecosystem: Environmental > Aquatic > Marine > Hypoxic...
ATATCACTCTTCTTAACCCTTCTTGAAGCATAAATGCCTTTCTTTGCAAGGAAATGCTGGGCAATGTCGTCAATGCCTTTCTGGCAGAAAACAACATTAGCATTGCTCTTAACAATCTTTTCAACCATATCCTTAAGCATCTTCTCTTCCTGGTCAAGGAAAGCCTGCATCTGGTTAGGATCATTAATCTGTATCTTAGCATCAGTTTCAGTGCTCTTAACCTCTACAGCAGAATCAATCAATGCAATCTTTGCATTCTTAACCAGTCTTGGCATGCCTGAATGAACCTTTTCCTTGTCAATGGCAATGCCCTGGATTAACTCAGAATTATCAACAGAACTTCCAACTTTCTTTTCAATCTTAATATTATCCTTATCAATAAAAACACCATTCTCAGTATCCATAACCTGTTTAACAGCCCTAACTGCTAGCTCTGCAAGCTTTTCCTTTGAAGATTCAGCGCCTTTGCCAGTCATAGCGGTGGTTGCAATATTTTTAAGAAGATCTTCATCCTTTTCAGTTATCTTTTCAGCAATCTGGTTGAGAACTTCCTGTGATTTATTTGCAGCAATCCTATAACCTTTTGCAATAACAGTAGGATGGATATCCTGATCTAACAAGATTTCTGCGTTCTTAAGCAATTCTCCTGCAAGAATCACTGCAGTTGTAGTTCCATCGCCAACCTCATCTTCCTGAGTCTTGGCAACCTCAACAATCATTTTTGCAGAAGGATGTTCAATGTTCATCTCTTCAAGAATTGTAACACCATCATTAGTAACAGTAACATCTCCTAAAGAATCAACCAACATCTTATCCATACCCTTAGGGCCTAAAGTAGTTCTAACAGTCTCAGCTACTAACTTAGCTGCCATAATATTAGTTCTTTGAGCATTCTTGCCAGAAGTTCTCTGTGTCCCTTCTGGTAAAATAAATATTGGTTGTACTTGTTGATCTGCCATTTTGTAATTCCCCCTATAGTATATATGACGAATTAAATTCGCTTTATAAAGGTTTTGCTAGAATGAGCTTATTTTCTCAACAACCTCTTCAATAACCCATTCAGGAGTAGAAGCTCCAGCAGTGATACCTATGTTTTGCTTACCTTTGAACCATTCTTCTTTCAATTCATTAGTTGACTCAATATGCTTTGTTTCAGTGATTTCTGAGCAAATGTCCTTTAGCTTTACTGTATTTGCGCTATTATAGCCACCAATAACTATAACTAAATCCATTGTTTTAGCAAGCTCTGCTGCAGCTTCCTGCCTCTGTCTTGTTGCAGAGCAGATAGTGTTATAGACCTTTGTTTCCTTTGCTTTGTCTTTAACATAATCAACTATCTTGTTAAACTTCTCAACTTCCTGTGTAGTCTGGGAAACTATGCCAATCTTTCTGTTCAGGTCAAGAGCTTTTAGTTCTTCAATATTTGAAGCAATCAAACAATCTTTAAGGTTGCCAGCAGTTCCTTTAACCTCCTGATGATGCTTATCGCCAAAGATTAAAGTAGTAAAACCTTCTGTTTCAAACTCTTTTGAAATCATATGAACCTTTTTAACCAAAGGACAGGTAGCATCAATAACATTCAATCCTTTGCATTGTTTTATAGCAGAATCAGGCATGCCATGAGCAGAAATCACAATAGTACCTTTATCTGCTTCATTAATATCTTTTAGTATTTTTATACCTTTTTCTTTTAATTTGCCTATAACCTGAGGATTATGGATAAGCTCACCAAGAATGAAAATATTATCTCCTTTAAGGTTATCTACAATATCCAGTGCTTTCTTCACTCCAAAGCAGAAGCCTGAGTATTTTGCTTTTGTAAGGTTCATTTTGAGGATGTAATAATAGAGTTATAAGGTAACTTCTGTTTAATTTCTAATGCATGTTCTTTACTCTCTGCAATTCCTATCATTGCAGAGCCTGAGCCGCTCATAACTGCATTAAGGCAGCCTGAATGAATTAAATCATTCTTTATTTTTTTTAGTTCAGGATATTTTGAGAAAACACTTAACTCAAAATCATTATGCATATTCTTAATAACCTCTTCTTTGGTATTGTTTTGTATTGCTTCTCTCATTGTCTTAGTCTTATGATTGAATTTTGCAATATAATTATAATCTATATTCTTATATGCGTTAGTTGTTGAAACGCCAAATTCTGGTAGGATTATAATGAAATTAAGGTTTAGATTAGTATTCATTTTTTCTAATGTTGATATTTCAGTGTCAAAAGCAGTATTACCTATAATGTAATAAGGAGCATCCATGCTAACTTTTCTTGCAGATTGTATTAACTGCTGTTCTGATAAGTTGAGGTTCCATAGTTTATTAAGCAATATTAAAGTTATTGCTGCATTCGAAGAGCCGCCTGCAAGGCCACCTTGTATTGGAATGTTCTTTTCAATGGTTAGCTTTATGCTCTTGTTTATCTTACATTCCTGTTTCAATAAATCAACAACCTTCCAGCAGAGATTTGTGTTATCCTTTGGAACATGAGGATTATTGCAGATTATTTCAGTCTTATTAGCTTCTTCTACACTGACTATATCATAGAGATTAATCTGATGCTTTATGATGTTAAGCTTATGATAGCCCTCTAAATCTCCACCTTTCAGTTTCTTTAGAATGTCTAGAGCTAAAGTTATACGTGCATAGGATTTTTCTGTCAACATTGTATTAAACTCACCATTGCTATTACCTGTATCCCTTCTCCTTTCCCAAAAGCGGTCAAACCTTCACCAGTTGTTGCAGTGATACCAACAGAGTTTATATCAGTTTCGCAAATGTCTGCGATTGATTTCCTCATAGCTGGGAAATGAGGCTCAAGCTTTGGCTGTTTAGCTTCTATTGTGATTGAAATGTTGCAAACTTTGTAATTATTTTGCTTCAGCAGTTCATATATTTTCTCAAAGAATTCTTTACTAACCTTATTATAATTAGAAGAATCATCATTAGGGTAATAATAGCCTATACTTCCACCACCTAACGCTGATGAAATAGCATTAAATAAGGCATGCAGCACAACATCACCATCTGAATGTGATTCAAAGCCCTGTTCTGAAGGAATTTCTATACCGCCAAGTATAAGAGGTTTATTGCTTCCGAATTTATGTGAATCTTTTCCTATTCCAACCTTAATCATTCTTATTCTCCAAAATATTCTCTGCTAGAACAATATCATTAGGCGTTGTAATCTTAATATTTTCTGGATTAGATTCAACAATCTTAACTTTCTCTCCAATATACTCAACCAACGCAACATCATCAGTAGAATAGTAGTTATCAGCAAAAGCTTTATCAAAAGCCTGCTTTGCTAATCCAAACCTGATCACTTGTGGTGTTTGCATAGCCCAAAGCTTGTTTCTGTCAAGAGTCTTTTTTACAAAATCATTTTTGGTTGATGATTTTATTGTATCCTTTACTTTCATGGCTGCAACGGAAGCTCCATATTCATTTGCAGCTTCAATAGTCTTGTTAATTGTCTCCTGGCTAACCAAAGGATTAGCGCCGTTATGAATTAAAACAATATCATCATTGTCACAATGTTTTGAAGCCTCTTTTATTCCATTATAAACAGAATCCTGGCGTTCCTTTCCACCTTCTAGTATGCTGATTACTTTGATGAAATCTTTTGATATAGCTTTCATCTTCTCTATGTCATCTGCTGATGTTACAATAATAATTTTGGCAATAGCATCATTTTTCTGGAATGTGTTGATAGTATGCCAGATGATAGGCTTATCCTTTATTAGGAGGAACACTTTGTTAATATCAGAATTCATCCTCTTCCCTTTCCCAGCTGCGCAGATAATTGCAATATTCATCTCAATTCTTCCTCAGTAAACTCTCTAGCCCATTCGTCAGCTTTCATAATATCGTCAATATCTGGATTTTTTATTAAATTATGGGTATCCATTGCTTTCCTGATAGTTTCAGGTATTTGTAAGAATCTAATTCTTCCTTTAAGAAATTCTCTGACAGCAACCTCATTAGCTGCATTTATAACAGAAGGCATAGTTCCTCCAATCTTACCAGCATCATAAGCATATCTTAAGCAGGGAAAGGTTTCAATATCTGGAATACTAAATGTAAATGAATTGTATTCTTCAAAGCAAAGCTTTGGCAATTTGTTAGGAATTCTTTTAGGATAACTCAAAGCATACTGAATTGGCAGCCTCATGTCATGTATGCCCAACTGGGACATTATTGAGCCATCTACATATTCAATCATTGAATGGATAATAGACTGAGGATGGATAATAACATCAATATTCTCATAAGGAATGTTGTATAAGTGATGAGCTTCTATTACCTCAAAGCCTTTGTTCATTAAGGTTGCAGAATCAATAGTAATCTTGCCGCCCATGTTCCATGTTGGATGGTTCAATGCTTCTTTCACTGTAACATCTTTCAGCTCTTCCTTTGTTCTGCCTCTGAATGAGCCTCCTGAACATGTGATGATTAATCTGTTAATGTCTTCTTTCTTTTCTCCATTAAGGCATTGGAATAAAGCAGAATGCTCAGAATCAATTGGCATTAGATTAACATTATTTTTCTTTACTTCTTTCATTATAATATCTCCTGCAGTCACCAATGTCTCCTTATTTGCCAATGCTATATTCTTCTTTGCCTGTATTGCTTTCAATGTTGGAATAACTCCAATAGAGCCAACAACACTTGTAATAACAGTATCAGCTTCTTCTAAAGTTGCCATCTTGTTAAGCCCTTCTTTGCCAGAAAGAATTTCTATATCAACCTGCTTTTTTAGCTCTTCTGCTTTCTTTTCATCATAAACAGAAACAGCTATTGGATTGAATTCGTCAATTTGCTGTTTGAGAACTTCTATACTGCTATTAACTGCAAGGCCTACCACGTTAAATCTGTCTTTATTATTTCTAATAACATCTAATGTTTGAGTTCCAATGCTTCCAGTTGAGCCTAAAATTGATATATTTTTCATTCCAATAACTCTTTTGACTTTAAAACAATATTATCCCTTGTCAACCCATACTTCTCTCTAAGAATCTTCTGACTGCCATGTTCTATAAACTTATCAGGGATGCCTATCTGAGTTACCTGTGCATCAATCTTTTCTTTATGAAGCTCTTCAAGCACTGCGCTTCCAAAACCTCCTTTAACAGCATTCTCTTCAACAATCACTGCCCCACCAGTATCATTAATAATTTTTAGTATCTCTTTATCAACAGGCTTAACAAACCTTGCATTAACCACTGCTGCATCAATATTCTGCTTCTCAAGCAGTCTTGCCGCTTCCAAAGATTCATAAACCATACTGCCAACTGCAACTATAACCAAATCACTACCATTCTTTATTGTTTCGCTCTTTCCGATTTCTATGTTTTGGAGCTTATTATCCAATGGTATGCCAAATCCGCTTCCTCTAGGATATCTTATTGCAATCGGGCCGTTATAGTCAATTGCTGTTTTTAACATATGTTGAAGCTCATTTTCGTCCTTAGGAGCCATAACAATCATATTAGGGATACTTCTAAGGTAAGTAAGATCCAACACGCCATGATGCGTTGGCCCATCCTCGCCAACCAGGCCAGCCCTGTCAAGCGCAAACACAATAGGAAGATTCTGCAGGCAAACATCATGAACAATCTGGTCATAAGCGCGCTGGAGGAAAGTTGAATAAACTGCCACAACAGGCTTCAAACCTGAAACTGCCAGGCCTGCGGCAAAAGTGACAGCATGCTGCTCTGCAATGCCAACATCATAAAACCTGTCAGGATACTTCTCTGCAAACTTAATCAACCCAGTGCCATGAGGCATTGCAGCAGTAATCCCAACAATATTTTCATTTTCATCAGCAAGCCTTACCAAAGTGTCTGCAAACACTTCTGTGTAACTTTTGTCAGTTTTCTTTTTTAGAGCCTTTCCGTTCTCTGCATTAAAAGCGCTTAAACCATGAAACTTGGTTGCATCATTCTCTGAAAATTCATAGCCTTTGCCCTTCTTTGTAATTATATGCAAAAGCACAGGGCCTTCAATCTGTTTTGCATTCTCCAAGCTTTCAAGTAACTTATTAATATCATGCCCGTCAACAGGCCAAATATAATTAAACCCAAGCTTCTCAAACAATAATCCCGGAGCGCCAACCTCTTTTAAGTGCGCCTTGAGCTTTTCTGTAATACCTTTCATATCACCTGAAGCCTTATTAATAATAGTATCAATATCCTGTTTTACATCCTTATACACCTTAGTCTTAGCTATCCTATGAGTGTATTCAGACAACGCTCCAACATTAGCAGCAATTGACATCCGATTATCATTCAGGATTAAGATAAAAGGGCTGCCAAGGTAGCCTGCCTGGTTAATAGCTTCCAATGCAATGCCACCGGTCATTGCCCCGTCGCCAATAACTGAAACAACATCAAACTTTTCTTTCTTAATATCCCTTGCCTTTGCTATCCCAAGAGCAGCAGAGATTGATGTGCTTGCATGCCCAACACCGAAAATGTCATGCTCACTCTCATCTATCTTTGGAAAACCGCTAATCCCTCCATGCTGCCTTAAAGTATGAAACCTGTCTCTTCTTCCAGTAAGAATCTTATGAGGATAAGCCTGATGCCCAACATCCCAAATAATCTTATCCTTAGGGCTGTCAAAACAGTAATGCAATGCAATAGTCAACTCCACAACGCCAAGGCTTGATGCCAAATGGCCGCCAGTCTTTGACACATTATCTATCAGAAACTTTCTTAGCTCATCTGCAAGAACAGGAAGCTTTTCTATCTCAAGCTTCTTCAAATCTTTAGGTGAATCAATTTTCTCTAAGTACATCTTATAACTTTTCTATTTCTTCTAATAAAACAAGAATAATATCATCATTATCAACCTTTGCAATAATCTTACCTTTGCTGAAAATTAAAGATTTTTCTCCCATAGCAACGCCAACATCGGCTTCCCTTGCTTCTCCTGGGCCGTTAACAGCGCAGCCCATCACAGCAATCTTAATAGGCTTCTTAATATGTTCAGTTTTTTCTTCTATTTCTTTCGCAATTTCTATAAGATTTACTTTAGTTCTTCCACAAGTAGGGCAGCTGATGATTTCTCTGCCAAACTTTCTTAAATTTAATGATTTTAATATTTCAAAGCCTGCTTTGACTTCTTCAACTGGATTATCAGTCAAAGAAACCCTGATAGTATCGCCAATGCCTTGACTCAGCAAAGAGCCTATACCTACTGAAGACTTGATAGTTCCGCTAAACCTAGTGCCTGCTTCAGTAACACCTAAATGTAAAGGATAATCTGTCTTTTCTGAGATTAATTGATATGCTTTTATTGTTGTTGTAACATCAGATGATTTTAATGAAAGAATAATATTATAGAAATCGTTAGCTTCAAAGAATTTAATGTATCTTAAACAGGATTCAACCATTGAAAGCTCGTTTACACCATATTTATTTATTAAATCCTGTTCTAAAGAGCCTGAGTTGATACCGATTCTTATAGACTTTTGATATTCCTTTGCTGCTTCAATTATTTCTTTTACTTTATCCATGCTTCCTATATTTCCTGGGTTGATTCTAATCTTGTCAGCATACTTTAATGAAGCAATCGCTAGGTTATGGTCAAAATGAATGTCTGCAACTAAAGGAAGAGTGATGTTTTCTTTTATTGTTCTTAATGCTTCTACGCTTTCTTTATCCGGAACTGCTACTCTAATGATTTCACAGCCAGCCTCTTTTAATTCATTGATTTGGTTTAATGTAGCTTTAATATCAGAAGTCTTAGTGTTGCACATTGACTGGATAGAAATAGGAGAGTTGCTTCCAATGAATATCTTTCCAACTTTTACTTTCCTGGTATTATGCCTCATTTAAAAGAAGAAGTCTAAAGAAGGATAAAAAGGTTTTGTTAAACAACCCTGCAATCACCAGGAGGTAATGCCTGCATGATCTCATCAAGGACTGCTTTGAGCTTTGTTTTTTCTATAAAGAACTTCTGGAGCTTCTTGGCAACCTCGCTCTTCTTTGAGTTGCCTGCCACAATGCCAAGATAAGCTTTGCAATGTTTCTTCATAGCTGATTCTGAAGCAGACATAACACTGCCATCCTCAAGAATTCCAATAAAAGTTTTGACTTCTGCAGTAATATAATTCTTTTTACCATAAATCATAAAAGAACCTTTACTTAGATATTCACCGCTCTGAGCTTCCTTTGAAACCTGTTCTGGATTGATATGATAAACCTCTGCGGTCAAAAGGCCTCTCCTGAAAGCTCTTGAATTTACTGCGCAGAATTGGGCAGTCTCTTCTAAAGTTGCCTTGCCAGGCTTCTTGCCTTCAGTCTTGATAACACAGAAAGGAGAACCTGGCATCTCTGTATGGAACACAACATCATCAGGTTCTGTATGCTTTTTTATTATAATATCATTGGTTGTTGCATCTCTGCCGCCAATAACAAGAAAACCTTCTGAAGAAATAAACCATCTGAACTTCTCATACCATTTCTTTTCTCTTGACTTTACTTCTTTTTGCTGTTGGAAAGTATTATCAGCAAACTTCTTCTGTTTTTCAAGCTTGGTCAGCTTACTTTTTGTTTTCTTAAGAGCTTCCTCTGCTCCAGCCAGCTTCTTCTTAAACTTCTTTGCCTTATCATAGTAAACAGAAGCATTCTTTTCAATGGATTTATTTAAATCTAAGCTTAGTGAAGTCATATAACAGAATAAGGTTAGATTGTTTATAAAGTTAATTAAAAAGAAAATAATCTAAACTACTACTAATTGAGAGGTAAATTTAAAAAAGATACTCTATTCTAAATAAATAAAATGAATATACCTATGAGAAGCCTAACAGAGTTAACATTAGCAGAAGCATTAAAACTTAGAAAAGGGCATGAATTAATATATCAGAAAGGAGACTCTGATTATAAGCTAAAAGGTGGTGGAAGTTATATAGTTGAGAAGATACTACCTTCAATAAGCTCAGAGTCTATAAAGAAGTTCTATGTTAAGACATTAAAAGACTGCCTGAATATGTATGGCTCATTCTATCCAGACCAAACCAAGCTTGGTCTACCAATCAGTGAATTATTGGACACAAAATGTTTTGATAAGTCAATTATAACATTAGTAGATAGTGCCCGTATTGTAGTTGTAGGAGAATATGAAAATGGAAAATCTATTGAACGTAATCATCCAGGCTTTGATTATCATTGCTTTAAAAGAGCCTAACAATTTTACTTCTTGATATACTATTATCATTGCTTTTATGGTATAAGTTTGCCTTTGTTAAACAACATAAGAGTATATAAAAACAAAAGCTTTATATTTTTTTGTTATTATGATTAATATAAAATGGAAAAAGAGGTTGAAAGTCCATGCTGCATGGGCTGCTGGAAATGGAACAAATTTGGCAAGGAATGCAATGTATACTGGGATTTAAAGAAGATTTGCACTTTAAGAGAAGAAACAGAAGGAGAAGGGATGATTTAAAATGTTCAGGATAGCCTTTGCACCGATTTTAACAGTTGGACTTGCTATGTTCATGCTGCCATTGATGTTATTCTTTTTCTTATTCTGGCTTTGGATGTTGATAGATTGTATTAAATCAGAACTGGATACTACCGATAAGCTTATATGGGTGTTGATTATTATATTCATTAATTTTATAGGAGCATTAATATATCTATTATTTGTGAAAGTGAATAAAAACTATAAATCATTTAAAAAGAAGAAATTCGGCAAAGGAACTAAACGGCTTTACAGAAGCAGAAGTAATAGAGTATTAGGAGGAGTGTGCGGCGGTATAGGAGAATATTTTGGGATTGATCCAACATTGATAAGGCTAGCATGGGTTTTGTTTACTTTTGTAGGAGGTTCAGGAATTCTTGCTTATATTATATGCTGGATAATTATACCTGAAGAAAAATAATTCTATTCCCTAAATCCCATGCCAATCTCAATATTTCCCAGAACTAATTTTCTTGGCTTTTTGCTCTTGAGTTTCTTATGAGAATGATGAGCAAAATAATAATTGTTAAACAAGATCTCTCTACTTATCTTTGTGAGGCCAAGAACAGTGTTAAGCTCTTCAAGCAGTTGTTTCTCTAAAAACCTGAAACTTTCATCAGCAACAAGATCAATCTCAACCTTCTCGCCATACCTAATGTTAAGGAAGCCAACATTAGAGCTGTTGAAATAAATGTTCCATTTCTCAGTGTTATCCTCCTTGAAAGCTCTCTTAAGGTTAATATCAAGAGCTTTACTTTTCTTTGTTTTAATCTCATTAATTTCTTTTAAGTTAAGATCCTTCTCTTCAAGAAGCCTTTCTACAATCTTCCTTGCATCAGAAATGTTTGAGGCCTTATGTTCATCAATAAAATTATTATTATCCCCTTCAAAATAAGTCTTGTAAATGCTCCATGTTCTATCTTTATTTAATCTGGCTTCTATCCTTATGTTCATATCTTCCTTATTCTTTTCATAACTTATAAGGTCATGAGTATCAGAAATCTTTTGCCAAGTCATTCTTCAAAATCGGTGAGTTTCTTTTCCTCCTCTTTATAATTAACAATAGTTGTATTGCCGGCCTTGCCACCTTCAACCTTTTTTACGCTGATAAAGCTGCCCTTCGCAAGCTCATTAACCCTTCTCTGAAAGCTTTTATAACTGATTTCACTTATTTCTTTTTGGTATTTAGTGAATAAATCTCCAATCTTGCTTCCTGAATATTTTTTTATAAATTCTAACACAGACTTTGAGTTAGTCTTAAGCTTATCAGGATTTTTAATAGTAAACTCCTGCACCTTGGCCATAGCTTCTAAAGAATGCTTTGGAAGAATTTTTCTGCTGCTGCTGTTCTCAGCAATCAGGCCAGTTTCCTTTAACAGGAACAGGCCCTGTCTAATATCCCTCAGCTCAAAGGTTTTTTTAGCAATCTGGTTGAAAGCAGTATCATCCCAGACGTTTGGTATGAAAGCATACTTTAACCTTTGCCTGAGAATTCCTGTGGTCTCTTCAAGGTTATAAGGCTTGAACTCCAAACGATCAAGAGAAAGCCTAGACTTAAGCCTCATGTCAAGACCTGTAGCCCAGTCTTCAAAATTGGTTATAAGGAAAATGCTTTTCCTGTAAAGCTCTTCAAGAAGCATATACAATAAGTCAAGGTCTTCAATCTTGTCGGCCTCGTCAAACACAAAAACAGCTGATTTCTTGTTGATAAACGTTTTTGCAATGGAAAACAATTCGTCTGTCCTTTTATTATGGGTAAGCTTATAGCCAATAATCTCACAAAGCTTTAGCAGGATCTTAAAAGTAGTATTATGTTCCCAGCAATTTATATGGAAAAGGTATAAGTCTTCATCCATTTCCTCCTCTCTCAAGGCATCAAAAACCTTTTTAGAGGTAACAGTCTTGCCAATGCCGGGAGAGCCGAGAATAAGGAGATTCTTGCCGTTCTTATCCTGAAGCAAGGGCTTTATGCAGGAAGCAATATATTTTTGTTGAGCTTCTCTATAAGGAACAAGTTTTGGGGTGAAATCATAAGATAAGGCTACATCATCCCTGAACAGGGTTTCTTCTGAGCTTAGCATATCTTTGAATAAAGAAGACATTTTATTGGAAGTAGAAGAAAAGGTTATATAAATATGTTGTTGTGATAAAAAAGAAAAATGAACCCTTGATAAGGGTTTATGATTGGAATAGTAGGAGTTGAGGATTATATAACTCCTCAGCAATTATTTCTCTCAATTCTCTTTGAGCCAGGTATCTCATTCTATCATCTTTTGTATGAACTATTATATTTACATCAGATGCATCTAAAAGACTATTATCCACAGTATTTACTACCTCACTAATTCTTTCTCCATTAAACCGCATCTCAACACCATCAGGAAAGTCTATTGAGACAAAGCAGTCAATAACACCTCCTGGTAGATGAAGCTTGTGAAAATTCTTATATTTATTCTCACATGGTATCAGGCTATAATTCTTCCTGAACCAACTCTCAAAACAACCTTCCATATATTTCATTTTTTTAGCCTCCTCTCTGGATGCTTTATTTTTATCAGAAAACACATCCAGAATAAGTTTTAACAATGAGCTGCTTTACAGCAGTAAGATTACCACAAGCACAGAAAGTACAACTTTGCTTACAGTAGATTGTATCATTTTACTATGAAAATACACTTCTTATATTTAAAGATTATGATGGGCCCACCCGGACTCGAACCGGGGATTAACACCTTTCTGAACTTTAAAAGCTTGTAAGGGTGCTGTCATTTATGGATTTAACCATTAGCCACTAGACCATGAGCCCATATACTCTTAGAAAATCTCTTGTTTTAAAAAGATTTCGTAATTTGGACAATCTAACAAAACATTTTTAAACGAAATTCGATTTGAGAGGCTTATGACAGAGTTTAAGTTTGAATCAACAAAAGATATCAAAGTATCTAAAACAATAATAGACCAGGTAATAGGCCAGGAAGAGGCAGTTAATATCATAAAAAAGGCTGCTGAGCAGAGAAGGCATGTTCTATTAATAGGCGAGCCTGGCACTGGAAAGTCAATGCTTGGACTTGGATTAGCTGAATTATTGCCGAAAGAAAAGCTTGTTGATGTTCTTGCGTTTGCAAATCCTAACGATGAAAACCAGCCATTGATAAGAGCAGTTCCTGCAAGCAAGGGAAGAGACGTTGTAATGAAGGCAAGGCTAAGCGCTTCAGGCATGTTCAAAAATCAAAACATAATAATGTTCATACTTATGATATTAGCAATGATTGTGCCATGGTGGGCAAGGTCATATTATAACTCAGACATAATGTTCGCAGCATTCTTCTTAGGAGGAATGATATTCTTAGCATCGTTTGTAATGTTCATGAATCTTGGGAAAAGGATGGCGCAGACAAAAGGCAATGTGCCAAAACTTATAGTTGATAATTATAAGAAAAAGCAGGCGCCGTTCTTTGACGCTACAGGAGCGCATGCGGGAGCTCTTTTGGGAGATGTACTTCATGATCCTTTCCAAACAGGAGGCCTTGGAACACCGGCAAATGAAAGGATAGTAGCAGGATTAATACACAGAAGTCATATGGGTGTTCTGTTCATAGATGAGATTGCAACATTACAACCAACAACGCAACAGGATTTGTTGACAGCATTACAGGAAGGAAAGTATCCAATAACAGGTCAGTCAGAAAGGTCTGCTGGGGCAATGGTAAGGACAGAAGATGTGCCATGCGCGTTCATCTTAATAGCAGCAGGCAACACGGAAACAATAAAGCATATGCATCCTGCATTAAGGTCAAGAATAAGAGGCTATGGATATGAAATTTATATGCAGGAAACCATGAAAGATACTCCTGAGAACAGGAACAAGATAGCTAGGTTTGTTGCGCAGGAGGTTACCAAGGATAAAAAGATACCTCATTTCAACAGGGAAGCTGTCGAAGAAATCATTGAAGAAGCAAAGAAAAGAGCTAATAGGAAAGGCCATTTAAGCTTAAGATTAAGAGAATTAGGTGGTATCATAAGAGCAAGCGGTGACCTTGCAAAAGAGAAAGGAGCTGAGCTTGTAACAAAAGAGCATATAAGGGAAGCAAAAACCATAGCAAGGACACTTGAACAGCAGATAGCTGACAAATACATAGAAAAGAAAAAGGAATATGAGATTATAATCACTGAAGGCAACAAAATAGGCAGAGTCAATGGATTAGCAGTAATGGGTTCAGAAGCAACAAACGTTTATTCTGGCATAATTCTACCAATTGAATCACAAGTAACACCGGGAGGTAAGGAATCTGAGATAATTGCAACAGGCAAGCTGGGAGAGATAGCAAAAGAAGCAATAAAGAATGTGTCAGCAATCATCAAAAGATACTTTGGAGAAGACATAAAGGAAAAGCATGACATATATGTACAGTTCCTGCAGACATATGAAGGAGTAGAAGGAGATTCTGCTTCAATAGCAGTGGCAACATCAGTGATATCTGCATTGAAAGAGATACCTGTCAGGCAGGACACTGCAATGACAGGTTCATTATCAGTAAGAGGAGAAGTGCTTCCTATAGGGGGTGTATCTTCAAAAGTTGAAGCAGCCATTGATGCAGGACTGAAGAATGTAATAGTCCCAAAAGCAAATATGAAAGATATAATAATAAACCCTCAGAGGTTGAAGTTAGTAAACATAATATCAGTAGAAGATATATCAGAAGTGTTAAAGAATGTGCTTATATGGAAAGGGAAAGAAAGCATATTGAAGAAGATTGTTGGTTGATGATAATATTAACAATAACTATATAAACCCCTATAAATTCTTATGAGTATAAATAAGATAATGAATAATATAACTTTACAGGAGGATAACAATGACAGATATCATAAAAGAACCAACAAGCAAGTTCATTAAAGTAAGATGCCCTAAATGCAAGAATGAGCAAAACATATTCGGCAAAGCATCTTCAACAGTTAAATGTCTTGTATGTGGGAAAGATCTAGCTGAAGCCACAGGTGGAAAGACAAGGGTAAAAGCAAGGATACTTGAAGTGTTGGAATAATAAAAATGCTGCTAAAGAAGGAAGGATTTCCGGAAGAAGAAGAGTTAGTATTATGCACAGTGCTAAGTGTATACCATCATTCTGTATTTGTAAAACTTGATGAATATGATAAGAAAGGCCTTATCCATATATCAGAAGTCAGCCCTGGAAGAATAAGAAACATAAGAGACTATGTTGTAGAAGGGAAAAAAGTTGTATGTAAAGTATTAAGAGTGGATTCTGAGAAGGGTCATATAGACTTATCATTAAGAAGAGTTAATGAAAGCCAGAAAAGAAACAAGCTGAGCGATATAAAGCTTGAACAAAAGGCTGAAAAGATAGTAGAAAATTTTTCAAAAGAGATTAAGAAAGATGGTGTAAAGCTGTATTCTGAAATAATGAAGGCTATTTCAAAGAAATATTCATCGTTAAATGCTTTCTTTCAGGATGTTATTGAAAAGAAAACATCGTTTAGTGAGTTTGATATAGAAAAGACTATGGCAGGCAAACTGCTCAAGCTTGTGAAGCAAAGGATAAAGCCGCCAGAAGTTGAGATAAGCGGAATGTTAAGCTTGCAAAGCTATGAAGTAGATGGTGTGGAAATTGTGAAAGAAACACTAAAAAAGATTGAAGAGGCTGTTAAAGATAAAGGTTCAATAAGTTATGTTGGAGCTGGCAAATATAAAATAAGAGTGATTGCAAAAGAATATAAAACAGCAGAGAAGTTGTTAGACAGTGCGAAAGAAAAAGCCTTAAAGTATATAGAAGAAAAGAAAGGCACAGGCGAATTTGTAAGAGATTAATTCTTTAGGTCTTTATAATTTAAGGTTAGCTTCTTTCCAGTATCAATATTCTTGCACAGAACTTTCTTTCCAGCCTTTAGAATTTTGAGTTTGTCTCCTTTGAATTTAATAATGTCGCCAACTTTAAACTCTGACAGTTTGAAGAAAACGGTAAGCCTGTAGAGGTTCTTGGAACTCTGCCTGCTTCTAGTATGAAGGGTTGCGCTTGTCTTAAGCTCTCCGCCAAAATGGTTCTGAAGCTTCTTTCCTAAAGCCTTAAGGAATTTGTTTGAGGAGAAATAAAGGTCAACACCATTCTTTGCCTTAACCTGCTTTGCGATGAAAGCATCATCCCTCTTCTTCATTTGATTAGCAATGAAACTAATAACTTCATCATTATGATTCCTTAACTGGAGAGTTCCTTCGAAGTATTGAGGGTTCTTGTTTTGAGGCATAATAATAGAAATGGTAAGCCTTGTTTATAAGCTTTTTGAAGAGTTAGAGTTTCTTAATGATTCAAAATTAAACAAATTCTAAGAAAAAAATAGAAATAAGAGAGAAAGTCTCTCTCTATTCTGTACTTTCTCCTTCAGGTTTTTCATCTGCGTCAGCATCTGCATCTCCTTCAAGTTCAGCTTCTTTTTCTGGTTCAGCATCTGCGTCAGCATCTGCATCTCCTTCAGGTTCAGCTTCTTTTTCTGGTTCAGCATCTCCTGATTCAGTAGTTTCTGATTCAGTAGTTTCTGATTCAGTAGTTTCTGATTCAGTAGTTTCTTCTCCTTCAGGAGTTTTTTCTTCTTCGTCTTCTTGTTTTTCTTCTTCGTCTTCTGACATTTTGTGTTTCCTCCACATATATTTTAGTATTATAAGCAGTACATAGTGTTACTGTTATAATCTTATATTTAATAGAAAAATGAGAATCCTTTATATATTTTACTCTTTTAAGCCCTAAAAACAAAAGGTTTTTATTTACTGACTAAAAAGAAAAACAGTATAATGAATAATCATGAAATTAAAAGGCAATTCAGAAAAATCTGGCGCTTTATTTGGGAAGAAGACAGTGTGTGGAGCTGGATTGTAAATGTTATATTGGCGTTTATTCTGATTAAGTATATTGTTTACCCAGTGCTTGGCCTAATTCTTGCCACATCGCACCCAATTGTTGCAGTTGTATCAGGTTCAATGGAGCATGGTAACAGGTTTGATGAATGGTGGCCGCAGCAAGAAGGATATTACTTAGATTTTGGTATTACAAAACAGGCCTTTGACAATTATAGGTTCAAGAATGGCTTTAATATAGGGGATATAATGATATTAAAAGGTAAAAGCGCAGAGAATATTCAATTAGGAGATGTTATTGTTTTCAACGGCAACAGAAGAGACCCTATCATACATAGAGTTATCAAGAAATGGGAAGAAGGAGGAATATATTATTTCCAGACAAAAGGAGATAATAACAAAGAATCTATGCCAAATCTTGAATCAAGAATACATGAAGATAATGTAATAGGGTATGCAGTGATAAGGATTCCATTGTTAGGTTATATTAAGATATGGTTTGTTGATTTATTAAAATTGTTTAATATAGTATTATAAATAAGGATAGATTGTCAAAAACCACCCTGCTAAAGCAGAGTAGCATGTTTGAAACCATTTCACTTCAGAGTGGTTTTTGAGCATGCTCAGAAATATATCACATTCCAAAACAATATGGTGGACTTTTCCACTAGTTTTAAAAACTAGCGGTATATTTCTGACATATTAAATAAGTGTAAATAACTTTTAAGAAGGTGAAAATAAATGTTTTGTCCAAAATGCGGCTCTTTACTGAAGCCTAAAAGCGAGGGAAACAAGAAAGTAATGCATTGCTCCTGCGGTTATAAATCCAAGGATAAATTAGAAGTAAAAATAAAAGAAAAAGCAGAGAAAGCAAAAGAAATAGAAATAATTGACAAGTCAGAGTTAGATTTGCTGCCAAAGACAGATGCAACTTGCCCAAAATGTGGGCATAATACTGCACACTTCTGGTTGGTACAAACAAGAGCAAGTGATGAGCCTGAAACAAAGTTCCTCAAATGCGAGAAATGCAAGCATACATGGAGAGATTATGATTGATTAGTGTAGATGACTAAGATCATAATATATAATCTTAACACTATTCCTTCTTACTCTTATACTCTTTGATAATAGTATTAAGAAGCCCTTTGTTGTTCTTCACCTTGTTAAACATCTCCTTATCAACCAAGCCGAACAATTCATTCTCTGTAATATCAAACTCTTTTGAATCAATAAAGATAAACCCAAGCTTATCTTTCAATTTCCTGCTGGTATCCTGGTTATGAACAATAACATTAACAACATCCTTTAGGCTATCTAAAGTCTTATCGCTCACTATGCAGGGGTTATTGACGAACAGAACATCATCCTGTTTTATATTAAGAACCTTGTTCTTCTTAAGAAACTCTTGCCAGCTTAATGTATCCAGCTTTTTCAAAAGGATGTTATTATTAAGATTAGAAATGAATAAATTGAGTGAACTTATTTTATCGTTCAGATGAGAGCTTTCCTTTTTCATTAACTCTATCTGAAAGGTCAAGCTATATATCCTCTTTTCCCTGAATCTTAGGATTTCTTTAGCCTTTTTGTTAGGAGACACAGAAATCTTCTTTTCCAAAAGCTTAAACAATCTTCTGTATCTGGCCAGTTCATTCTTCAAGGAAACTGCATGGCCTTTCAAAAGCTTAACTTCTCTCTCCATCTGAAAATTCTTTCTCTTAAGCTTAAGCGATTCAGAAGATTCTTCAGTAGTAGATTTTGAATTGTCTACTTTATCTGTTTCAGGCAGCACTCTTACTACATCCATTATGCTTTTTTGTTTCTTCTTCAGCATACTGTTCTCAACAAGCTCCAAAGCTGAAGAAATATTGAGATTATTCTCTGTAAGCAATAACTCTTTAACACTATTGCTATATTTACTCTTTTTACAGATGTTAAGATATGAATCTATCTTAGTAAACAATGGTTTAAGCTTATTATATGAAAAAACTGCAGAAGAAAGGGCATCCTTTTCGTGAGTATTCTTTATATTATAACCTGATGCAAGCCTGCTCTTCTCTTCCTTCTTAAGATCTTCAGAAGGAGTAATAAGCTTAGCCCCTGACTTTCTTCTCAGCTTATCAATAAAAGCTGGAACTTTCCTCTTATCTGTGCCTATAACAACAATCCTGCCAAGACTTGTCAATCTAGCTGTAAGCAAGTCTAAGTTCAAAAGTTTTGTAGAATTTGTTTCAAGTACATTACCATTGATATCAAAAACAGAATAACCCAAAGTAGTTCCAGGGTCAATGCCCACAATAAGCAGTTGTTTGTCTTGCATTATGGAATCAGTGATTATGGTTAATATTAATAACTAAAACTTCAGCTTAGGCATGCCGCCGCCTGCTGCTCCGCCAAACTTCTTCATCATCTTGCCAATATCCCCTTCGCCTTTGCCTTTAAACATCTTGACGAGCTTCTTGCTCTGCTTATATTGCTTAATCAATTCATGAACATCCTTAATTGAAATGCCTGAACCTTTGCTGATTCTTTCAATCCTTGCCCTGTCTATATTATCAGGCTCTTCCAGCTCTTCCTTAGTGCAGCTGTTCATTGCATATTTCCATTTTTCAAGTTTGCCTTCCTGAACCTGTAATGCTTCTTTAGGAAGTTTCAACTGAGAAAAGCCAGGAATCATATCAACAACCTTATTCAAAGGACCCATCTTTTTCATTGCAATCATCTGCTCATACAAATCAATAAGATTAAAATCGCCTTTCAAAAGCCGTTTGCCCAAATCTTCTGCATCTTCCTCTGAAATAGCTTCTTTGGCCTTATCAAGCAAAGCAGTAATATCTCCCATGCCAAGCAATCTGCCAACAAAACCCTTAGGATTAAATTGTTCAATATCTCCCACCTTCTCGCCTGTACCAATGAAGATAACAGGAACATTGCATGCAGAACAGGCAGTCAAAGCGCCGCCGCCTTTAGCAGTTCCATCCATCTTTGTGATAACAACGCCAGTAACATTACAACTCTTATGGAACTGTTCAGCTTGTTTCTGGGCAGCCTGCCCTATATCAGCGGACATAACCAGCAATGTTTCAGCAGGCTTTATCTCAGCGTTAAGAGTTTCTATCTCTTCAATCAGGTCCTTAGACAAAGCGTCCCTTCCAGCAGTATCCACAATAACAATATCAAACTTATCAAGCTCTTTCTGATTATTCTTCCAGATATTTACAGGATTCTTTTCAGTCTTGTCAATGAAAACTGGGATGTTAATAGAATCTCCAAGCTGTTTAATCTGGTCAATAGCTGCAGGCCTGTGAACATCTAATCCAATCATAGCAACAGTGCTGCCTCTCTTTGAGAAATAATTTGCAAGCTTTCCTGCAGTTGTCGTCTTACCATTACCGAACAAGCCAACCAACATTATCCTGAAAGGCTTAGCCTTAATAACAAACTTGCTATCTTCTCCAAGAAACTTAACTAATTCATCGTAAACAATGTTAATAAGATACTCCTTCTTTGAAAGCACTCCAGGAGTATCCTCTTTCAAGGCTTTCTCCTTAATTCTCTTAGTAAGCTCAAACACAAGATGAACATTAACGTCAGACTCAAGCAAAGCTCTTTGAATATCTTTAATAAGCTCATTAAGCAGCTTTTCATCTACAAAGATTGACTTTGCAATCTTCTGAAGAGTGTTCTTCAATGATTCGCCTAGTTTGTTAAGTACCATCTTATATAGTTTAAAGAACTATTTTTTCTTTATAAAGATTGCTACTATTTGATGTTCTTAGTGATAAGTAGGTGTGCTTTCTTCAACAAAGCTTTAGCATTATTGAAGCTTAGTTGGCTCAATGCATCATCAAAACTCAGCCATTTATAATCAGTATGTTCTGATGAAAGCTTTACATCTTCTTCTTTTGTCTCAGCCAAATAAAAGGTTACATCCTTAAAAATAGTTTTATTATTCTCTTTGAATGTATAGCTAATGTCTTCCTTAAAGTTATCTATAAAACTGAAGTTAGTTATGCTCGTTTCTTCTTTTGTTTCTCTTAAGACGGTTTCTTTATCTTTCTCTCCTTGTTCAACATGGCCTTTAATGAAACCCCAATGGCCGTGCCTGTAACACAATAATAAGAATTTAAGGCCATTATCTCGTCTGAAAAGGATTAAACCACATGATTTTTCTTTTTGCATGTTAATATGCTGTAAACTATGAATTTAATTAAGTTTTCTCTTTAAAAACAAGAACCTTTATAAAGACTGTCAGTTTCCTATAACTATCAAATCTTCTCCAAATTAACAGATAGTTAACCATGAGTACTCTATATAATCATCGAGTATGATGTAAAAGTGGAAGATAATCTAAGCCAATTTTCTTATTTGCGACCAATAATTAGAATTCCCGTTGATCCTGCGGGAGGTTGCTGCTATTAGGATTCGACTAAGCCATGCAAGTTAGGTAATCTCGTATTACCAGCAGAATGCTCAGTAACACGCCGATAATCTGCCTTTAGGTCTGGAATAACCTTGGGAAACTGAGGCTAACACCGGATAGGGAAAGATACTGGAATGTTCTTTCCTTAAAACTTCGGTGCCTAAAGATGAGTCGACGGTTGATTAGGTTGTTGGTAGGGTAACGGCCTACCAAGCCGAAGATCAGTAGAGGCCTTGAGAGAGGTAGCCTCGAGAAGGGCACTAAAACACTGGCCCTAGCTCTACGGAGTGCAGCAGGCGCGTAACCTTTACAATGCACGAAAGTGTGATAAGGGGATCCTAAGTGCTGATACTTAGTATCGGCTTTTTTCAAGATTAAAGCTCTTGGAGAATAAGTGGTGGGTAAGACTGGTGCCAGCCGCCGCGGTAACACCAGCGCCACAAGTGGCAACCAGTATTATTGGGCCTAAAAGTTCGTAGCCGGTTTGATAAATCTTTTGTGAAATTGTTATGCTTAACATAACAACGTGCAGAGGACACTGTTAGACTTGGAATCGGGAGGAGTTAGAAGTATTTTAGGGGTAGCGGTAAAATGCTATAATCCCTGAAGGACTACCGGTGGCGGAGGCGTCTAACTAGAACGAATTCGACGGTGAGGAACGAAAGCTAGGGGAGCGATCCGGATTAGATACCCGAGTAGTCCTAGCTGTAAACGCTGTGAGCAAGGTGGTGCATATCCTACGGGGATATGCAGCGTCGAAATGAAGATGTTAAGCTCACTGCCTGGGGAGTATGGTCGCAAGGCTGAAACTTAAAGGAATTGGCGGGGGAGCACCACAAGAGGTGCGGCGTGCGGTTTAATCTAACTCAACGCAGAGAATCTTACCAAGAGCGACGGCAGAATGAAGGTCAGGCTAAAGACCTTACCAGACAAGCCGAGAGGTAGCGCATGGCCGTCGTCAGCTCGTGCTGTGAAGTGTCCTGTTAAGTCAGGCAACGAGCGAGACCTGTACCCACAATTGCTAGCAACCTTTGGGATTGAGCACTTTGTGGGAACTGCCTGTGAAAACAGGAGGAAGGTGCAGGCTACGATAGGTCTGTATGCTCCGAATCTCTTGGGATACACGCGCGCAACAATGGTAGGGACAATGGGATACGACTCCGAAAGGAGAAGTTAATCCTCTAAACCCTATCTAAGTCCGGATTGAGGATTGTAACTCATCCTCATGACGCTGGAATCTCTAGTAATCGGACGTTATCATCGTCCGGTGAATATGTCCCTGCTCCTTGCACACACCGCCCGTCAAACCAACCGAGCAGGGTTTAGGTGAGTATTGGGCCTTTACCTAATCCGAACCTAAGCTCAGTGAGGTGGGTTAAGTCGTCACAAGGTAGCCGTAGGGGAACCTGCGGCTGGATCACCTCCTTTTTTATTTTCATGTTGGTAAGTTTGTTTTCCACTTTTACATTTTTTATTTTCAATGGGCCCGTAGCTTAGCAGTAGAGCGTCGCCCTTGCATGTATTTCGAGCTAATAACTCATAATACCAGAAGTAAGGCGGAGGTCTCGGGTTCGAATTTGTTGGCAGAAATGCTAGCTAAGAAATTCCCGACGGGTCCATATCATAGTAATCACAAAAATTATAAAGCTCATTTATTCACAAAATGAATGAAACAGTTCAATACTGTATTGTATTGGATGTAGGGTTGACACATTTATGAAGCCATGCATAGTTTAAGTTCAGCTAAATATACGCTATTAGGTGGATGACTTAGCTCCAAATGCCGATGAAGGATGCAACTAACTGCAGAAAGCTTTGGCGAGTAGTACGTATACATTGAACCAAAGATTTCCTAATGGGACTTCCTATTAAATCCGTAAGGATGGGGAACACAGGGAATTGAAACATCTTAGTACCTGTAGGAAAAGAAACCAAGAGAGATGCTGTAAGTAAGAGCGACTGAAAACAGCATAAAGCAAACTGAATCCTTTTTTGAAAGAAAAAGGAGATGTGGTGTTATAAGACTATCTATACGGCTCTGATTTCGGGAACTTGAAGTTTCTTGGAATAGAACATCAAAGAGTGTGACAATCACGTAAAGGTAACTGAAAAGAGCTTGATAGTATCTTGAGTACTGTTCACTGGAATCTGAACAGGAAATTGGGAGTCATCAACTTCCAACTTTAAATACGTTTGGAGTCTGATAGAAGAGAAGTACCGTGAGGGAAAGTTGAAAAGTACCCTTAACAGGGAATGAAAAGAACCTGAAACCTAATAGTCATAGTTTGATAGGGCGATTATATCGTTCTATCGTACGTTTCGAATAACGTGTCAGAGAGTGTACTTAAGTGGTGAGGATAACTTTGAAAAAGGTATCCGAAGGGAAACCAATTGCCCGCAATTTATGAGGGGCATGGTATGAAAGTGCCAATAATCACTTGGGTACGACCCGAAGCCGGGCGATCTAACCCTGGGTAGGATGAAGCAAGGATAAAACCTTGTGGAGGTCCGAAGAGGTTCTACGGACAAGTGTTCTTCTAACCTGGGGCTAGGGGTGAAAAGCCAATCGAGCCCGGCGATAGCTGGTTCCTACCAAAATTGGCTGTAGTCAAGTCCTGAACGAGATTGCTAAGATTGTAAAGCTACGGATCAAAGGATTAGGCCGGGAAACTGGTCGACCTTTTGTCCAACTCAGAATGTCTTAGCGTTGAAGACTTTAGGAAACGGGGATGTGGGGTAAACTTACATTCCAAGAGGGGAACAACCCAGACTATAGTTAAGGTCCTTAAATAATGGTTAAGTGTTAAAGGGTGAAAAGTGTTTGCAATCTCAGACAGCGAGGAGGTTGGCTCAGAAGCAGCCATCCTTTAAAAAGTGCGTAACAGCTTACTCGTCAAGGTTGTAAGTCTTGAAAGTAATAGGGCTAAACCATTTACCGATACTATAGATTATCCATAAGATATATGGTAGGTAGGCGTTCTTTTAGGCTAGAAGCATTTCCAAAAGGAAATGTGGACCTGGAAGAAATGAGAATTCTGACGGTAGTAAGATCAGAGCAGAGTGAGAATCTCTGTCACCGAAAGGGCAAGGGTTCCTTGACAATGTAGATCAGTCAAGGGTTAGTTAGTCCTAACCAAACCCATAACATGGAATTTGGGAAAGGGAAAAAGGTTAATATTCCTTTACTGCCCAGGTATGTGCGGCAACGCAAGTTTTGTTCCTGACACTTCTGAATAGATTGACACAATTTAACTGTTGTGCTAATTAGGATAGATTAAGGGAGTATCATAATGATGAGAACTTAATCAAACCTAAGAATGGTGGGCCTATGGCTCATTCAGTTGATATCCGGAGTTCTTAAAAAGGGAACAGAAATAAATCCTGAGTAACTATACCCAGAACCGGCACAGGTGCCCCTAGGTGAGAAGCCTAAGGTGTGAAGGAGTAATCTAGCTGAGGGAATTCGGCAAATTGGTCCCGTGTCTTCGGACTAAGGGATCCCTGCAGTTGTGTAATTATTTATATGATTGTAGGGGGAAGTAACCAAAAGGGTCCGACTGTTTAACAAAAACTTAACTTTCTGCCAGCCTGTAAAGGTGTGTATAGAAAGTGACGTCTGCCCAGTGCCAGTACTTTAAACTCTGTTTCAACGGAGCTAAGAGCTGGTAAACGGCGGGAGTAACTATAACTCTCTTAAGGTAGCGTAATACCTTGCCGATTGATTGTCGGCTTGCATGAATGTCGTAACGAGATCCTTACTGTCCCCAGTTAGAATCCTCTGAACACTCCTTCCTGGTGCAAAGGCCAGGGAACTCCAATGGGAAGTGAAGACCCCGTGAAACTTTACTGTAGCTTGTAGCTGTAACGTGAGTTTTGTTGTATAGTGTAAGTGGGAGCTGTTTGAAGCTTAAACGTCAGTTTGAGTTTAGGCGCCAATGTAACACCACTCTTCAAAACTCGCGCTGCTAACTGGGCAACCAGGACAACTATAGGTAGACAGTTTGGCTGGGGTGGCACCCTGCTGAAAAAATATCAGCAGGGCCCTATGGTTGACTCAATCGGTATAGAAATCCGATGTAGAGTGCAAGGGCATAAGTCAGCCTGATTGAATTCCCAATAAGAAGGTATTCAAGAATGAAAATTTGGCCTAGCGAACTTCTATGTCCCTCCTGATGAGGGCTAGGAATGACCGAAAAGTTACTCCGGGGATAACAGAGTTGTCGCGCCCGAGAGCTCATATTAGTTTCTGAAAAGGAACTAAGGGTTTATCGACGGCGCGGCTTGCTACATCGATGTCGGCTCTTCCTATCCTGGGCGTGCAGAAGCGTCCAAGGGTGTGGGTGTTCACCAATTAAAAGGGATCGTGAGCTGGGTTCAGAACGCTGTGAGGCAGTTTGTTTAATATCTATTGGAGATGTATGATGTCTGAAAGGAAGGAAGTCATAGTACGAGAGGAACTGACTTTCGAAGCCGCTGGTGTACCTGTTATCTGTTAAGGTAGGCAGGGCAGCTACGCTTTAAGGGATAAGAGCTGAAAGCATCTAAGCTCGAAACCCGCCTTGAAAAGAGACATCATTGGATACCCATAAAAGATGGGTTTAATGGGGCTGGTGTGTAAGATTCAAGCTTCGGCGAGAATTTCAGCATGCAGCTTCCAACAATCCTTATTGCTTTTACTTAAACTATGCATGGTTTTCTTTTTTTTCTTATTTTAAACCAAAAGAATAGTGGTAACTATAGTAAATTAATTCTTTGAGTATTTACTTGAAAAGAATATTGATTTTAGACGAAAGTCTTATATACTTATATGTCTGGATATAAGTAAAAATGAAAAAAGGTTTGAGTTTTATATTGATAGCATTAGTAGGTATAAGTATAGTATATTTTACAGATGTATATAATAAAAATAAGGTAGACGATAAAGGATTACAAGAAACCGGAGAGAATGGAATTAAGGGTATAAGCGGTAATTTTGCTATAAGTGATGATTGGTTTAATAATAAAATTTTTGGGATAAAATTAAACTGGCTGTTTGTATTATCAACAGTTATGTTAGGAGGATTGTGTATAAAGTATTATATGTATCTAAATGGTTAGAATTAAGAAGGAATTCCTATTTTAACATCTTCTCCGCAATCAATATCAGCTTTACCTTCAAAATCTATCTCTTCTGCTTTAGTAACTGACTTGATGTCTTCCAGAACAGGGTTAAGCTTATCTTCATGCTTAGTATTTATTATGAGCTTCTTTAGTTCGCTTTTCAATGAAAGATTGTTCTCTGATTTGTATTTCCTTACTGCTGAGATTATGTCAACAGTAATATTGCCTGCTTCTTCAAAAGCAACTGCTGTCTTGTCAGGTTTTGTTGATAATGGCTTTGGCCATTCGCTAATATGAACACTCTTAGCCTTCTCATGTTTAATGAAAAACAATTGGTAAATCTCTTCAGTAATATGAGGAGTGAAAGGCGCCATAAGCTTGATAATTGAAAGTAGAGTGGTATAAAGAGCATATTGCGCTGATTCTCTTGACTCTTTGCCCCTAATATCAGGATTATAAAGCCTGTCCTTGGCAAGCTCAAGATAGTTATCACAGAAAATATGCCAGAAAAAGTTTTCTGTGTCATTCTTTACCCTTGAAAATTCGTACTTGTCAAAGTTTTCAGTGGATTCTGTTATTAATCTATTGAGTTTTGTAAGGAGCCAGCTATCTATGGCTTCCAGCTTCTTAGGCAGTTTTGGCTTGTCACCTTTCTGTTTCTTATAATCTTCTAAATGTATAAAACAGAACTTTGATGCGTTCCATAATTTGGTTATGAACTTCTGGCCTGTGAGCAAGTCTTTCTCAGGGAAAGCTAAATCATCTCCAAGCTTGCATCCACCTGACATGAATCTTAAAGCGTCAGCAGAATACTTCTCAATCATAGCCTGAGGCTCTATAATGTTACCCTTTGATTTAGACATCTTCTTGCCTTTAGGGTCAAGCATCCAGCCGTTGATAAAGCAGTCATTCCATGGATTCATATCATAGTGCAGTTTGCTTTTGACAACTGTGTTAAACAGCCAGAAACTGATAATGTCATGGCCCTGTGGTCTCATGCTCATAGGATTTTTAGTTAAACGGTTATACACAGGCTTACCCTTAAAGAGTTCTTTAACAATAGTAGGAGTTAATGATGATGTTGCCCAAGTGTTAATGATATCTTTCTCACCAATAAATTCAGAACAGCCGCAGTTAGGGCATTTAGTTATTGAAGGGCTGTCTTCTGTAGGATCAACAGGCAAATCTTTCTCTTTTGCAGGGATAACTTCATCGCATTTCTTGCAGTACCAAACTGGAAATGGAATACCAAAGCTAATCTGCCTTGAAATGCACCAGTCCCATTGAAGGCCTTTAACCCAGTTATCATACCGGTTCTTCATATGTTTAGGGAACCAGTTAAGCTCATTGCCCCATTTAAGCATATCATGCTTTAAATCAAGGAATTTTATGAACCATTGCTTTGAATGGATAAATTCAATAGGAGTACCGCATCTTTCATGGACGTTAACAGCGTGCTTGATAGGTTTCTGTGATTTAAGCAAAGTTTGACTTTTTAAATCGTTTATAATTTCCTTTCTTGCCTCTTCTATCTTAAGATCTTCATATTTACCTGCAAGCTTTGTCATCCTTCCATTCTTGCCAATAGCTTCCTTAATAGGAAGTTTATGCTGCTTCTGCCATTCCATGTCAGTCTGGTCGCCAAAAGTGCAGCACATAACAAGTCCTGTTCCCTTCTCAGGGTCAGCCTTATCATCTTCCATAATAGGAACTTCAAAATCGAACAAAGGAACCTTTGCTTTCTTGCCAGCTAAATGCCTATAACGCTTATCATCAGGATGATAGAAAACTGCAACGCAGGCAGGTAAAAGTTCAGGCCTTGTAGTTGCGATTATTAGGTTTTCATTATCTGCTTTGAATGTAATATCATTGAACAAAGAATCCATATCCTTATCTTCACATTCTACCTGGGATATAGCAGTTCTGCATTTAGGGCAGAACATTGCGGGAGCTTCCTTTCTGTGCTCTCTTCCCAACTCATAAAGGTCAAGGAACGATTTCTGGGAAATCTTTTGGCAGTGAGGATCAATAGTAGTATAGTTAACATCAAAATCGCAGCTAATGCCTAATCTTTTCCAATCCTTAGTATATTCAGGCCTAAGCTCTTTCTCTAAAGTCTTAAGGCAAAGCTCTCTGAACTCTTTCCTATCCATGTTAGCAGCTCTTACCTTCTTAGTTTTTTCAATAAGAAGCTGAGTTGGAAGGCCGTTATCATCAGTGCCAAAAGGCTGGAGAACGTTGAAGCCCTGCATTCTCTTAAACCTTGCAATAAAGTCCTGCTGGCTGTTGCCAAACGCATGGCCCATGTGCATCCTGCCTGAAACAGTAGGTGGAGGAGTGTCAATACTGTATATTTCCCTCTTAATATCTTTGGAGTCAAAACTATAGATACCTTCTTTCTCCCAGAAAGTCTGCCACTTTTTTTCTGATTCCTTGGGATTATAGTTCTTAGGAAGCTTCATATAATTATTAATGCAGGTGTTATATTTAAAGGTTATTGGTTTGAAAAAGGAAAGTTTTATAACCTAATTAGTGGTGACAGTTACTATGGCATTAAACGATATAAAAGGACATTATTTTATGACTCCAAAAGAAATAGAATTAGCATATAGCGGTGTGCCGGAAGCTTATAAATGTAGTTCTGACATTATATGCGCAGTACAGGATGGATGGAAATCAATGATTGTGGAAGATATAAGACGGAGGAAAGGGGAATATATTACAATGAAGGATAGTTCTGTTGATGAAGAAACAAAAGATGTCCAAACTAAAATTTATCTGGTGAAATTTAGTGGAAATTACTTTCTTACTACGCAAGAGCATAAATTAATAGGCAGTAGTCCTACTAAAGAAGAATATAAAGATAATATGAACATACCTTGGGCTGTACAGGATGGTTGGAATTCAATGGTTGTAAATTATATAAGACAAAAGGCTGGAACGTTTAAAGCAACTTGTATTTATTTTGTTGATGACAATGGAGTAGAAGCTGAAACTGAAGAAGGTCTTTTGGAAGTTAAATTGTCATTATTAGATTTAAATACAGGAAAAGCAATTTCTGAACCAAGACCTTCAGATAAAAGGATGAAGATGAAAGAAGAGTATATGTTGTCTCCTGAATAAAAATTAGTATAATTATACTATATTCTATAATAACAAACTAGAAGGTCAATACATTTATAAATCATAAAACTACACTCTATACTATGCCAGGAAAAGAATCTTCAAAGAAAGCAAAGAAGAAAGGGAAAGTAGAATTAACAGAGAGGAAAGAACTTTCACTTAATGATAAGATTAAAGAACTTAAGGAAGATATAAGCAAGACTAAGTACAATAAAAAGACACAGCATGCAATCGGCCTTATGAAGGCTAAGCTTGCTATGATGACTGATAGGGCAGTCAAAAGGTCTTCAGCAGGTAAAGCGTCAGGTGATCAACGGTTTTCTGTTAGCCGAACAGGAGATTGCACAGCAGTGCTTTTAGGGTTTCCATCAGTGGGAAAATCTACGCTATTAAACAAGATTACAAATGCAAAATCTGAGATAGCACAATATTCGTTCACAACGCTAAGCGCTGTGCCTGGGCTTCTAAAGTATAAATTTGCAAAGATTCAGATAATAGATGTTCCTGGGATAGTGTCAGGAGCAGCTGCAGGAAAAGGAAGAGGAAGGGAAGTGTTAAACCTGGTAAGAAGCGCTGATATTATACTTGTGTTGATTGATGCTTTGTATCCTCAACATAATGAAGCAATATTGAAAGAGATATATGACACAGGAGTAAGAATAAACAAGGAAAAACCTTATGTAATAATAACAAAGAAAGCAAGAGGAGGCGTTAATGTAGGTTCAACAATCAAGCTTACAAGGATAGATGAGAAGACTGTAAAAGATATAGCAAGAGAGATGAGACTAAATAATGCAGACATATTGATAAAATCTGATATAGATGCAGATGAGTTCATTGATGTTATAAGAGAAGACACAGTATATCCTAAATCATTAACCATACTTACAAAGATAGACTTAGTTAGTGAAGAAAAACTTGAAAATCTGAAGAAAAGAATAAAACCTGATATATGCATCTCTGCTGAGAAAGGGATAGGGATTGAAGAACTTAAAGAGGCAATCTATAGCAAGATGAAGTTTGTAAGGATATTTCTAAAAGAACAAAATAAGAAAGCTGATATGGAAGAGCCATTAATGATGTTCAAAGGATGCACAGTAAAAGATGTTTGCCTTAAGCTTCATAAGGATTTTGTGAACAAGTTTAAGTTTGTAAGAGTATGGGGAAGTTCAGCTAAATTTGATGGGCAGAAGTTTAAAAAGATGGATAAGAAACTTGCTGACAAGGATATAATAGAAATAAGGATAAGTTAGGGTAGACAATTATATAACATCAAGTAAAAAAGTAGGTGATCTAGAATTAATAATCAAAAAATAGCATATAATTTTGATAAGAAATTAGCCAAATGTGTAGGATTATGGTTAGCAGAAGGTGACAATAAATCTATAAAAGAGATTACATTTACAAATAATTGCTGGAATCTAGTTGATTTGTTTCATAAAGTTCTTACTAGTTTATTTGATATAAAGAATAAAAAGATAAGAATATATGTTTATAATTCTTCTGAGGAAAAGATAAAAATTCCTCTAAAAGAAGTTAGAGTAAATAACTATATTGACAAAAGAGCAACTAGACCTTACTATATTTGGAGATTAGCTTCTAGGGAATTAAACAAGAAGTGGAAAAAACATGTAGAAAGAATAATCAATAATAAAGAATTATATGTAGAAGTGTTACGTGGTTTCTTTGCTGGAGAAGGAAATATAAAAACTGGGTCACATAGTAACAGAACAATAAGAATATCCCAAGGAAAGCCTTCTACTTTAATTGAAACAATTCTTGATAGACTAAATGTTAATTACAGGTTCTCTATAGGAGAAAGAAACTATGTTATAACTGGTAAATCTAATTGGGAAATATTCGCTAAACTAAAAATTACAGATTTACATCCTGAGAAGAAGTTAAGGTTTTGGGAAGCATTTAATGAGTTCAAAGAAGAACATTATGAAAAGAATTATCTGAGAGATAATATTTTTAATCTATTAGCAAGTCCTCAAACAACAAAGGAATTAGCTTTGAGATTCAATAGGTCTCAGGCAAGGATATATGATGTACTGGAATTACTGAAGAAATCCAGTAAAATTGATAATTTTAGGGTTAGAAGTAAAGATTATTGGATCAGAATGGACCAAAAAGTTATTATAATATCTAAGATTAAATATAAATATCTTGAGTTTTTGGATAATGTTGAGAAAACCACAAAAGAAGTTTCAGAAATATTTAATGTTGATTGGAAATCTTCATTTGCAAGATTAAGAGAATTAGAAAAATTAGGTATGGTAATAAGAACTAAAAATAAGAGTTGGAGGCGATTAAGTATGGATAAGAAGGTGATTCCACTATGACTTTAATATGTGGTATCGATGAGGCTGGCAGAGAGATTAACTTTACTGGTTTAAGTTAACTCGCCATTAGGTCCTGTCATCGGTCCCATGGTAATAGTAGGAATAACAATAGAGGAAGAGAAAGAGTCAAAGCTGCAATGGATAGGGGTGAAAGACAGTAAACTCTTAACTCCAAAGAGAAGGGAAGTGCTCTATGAGAAAATACTTGAGATAGTTAAAAGCTATAAAATAGAGATAATACCGCCATCGCAGATAGATGCTGCCTTGGAAGATGCTGAGATGAACCTAAACTGGCTGGAAGCTGTAAAAACTGCTGGAATCATTAACAAACTGAAACCTAATAAGGCATATATAGACTCGCCAAGCAATAATCTTAAAGATTATAAGAATTATATGAAGAATAGGATCACTAATAAAAAAACAGAGCTGATTGTTGAGCATAGAGCTGATAAGAACCATCCATGCGTTGGGGCTGCCTCAATCATAGCGAAAGTCACAAGAGACAAGGAAGTAGCTAAAATAAAAAGGGCTACAGGGCAGGATATAGGTTCTGGATATCCTAGTGACCCAGTAACAGTTGAATTCTTAAAAAAGAATTATAATAAATATCCTGATATAATAAGGAAAACCTGGGCACCATACAGAGATATTATAAAAAATAAAAAGCAGAAGAAGCTGAATAATTATTTAGGTTAGTTTAAAAAGAGTTAACTATCTAGCTTAAATTTATATGCATTAGGACGACTTTTCCTGGTTTCGAAATATGCTTCAAGTTGGAAACCGAGATTATTATGTTGTTTAATATAGTCAGGTATTTTTTCCTTTCTAACCTTAAATCCCTTTAATAGATTGGTTGCTATTTTATTTTGGCAACGGGTTAAGAGATAAAGATCTTCCAAAAAGGAATCAATATCTTTTTCTTCTACTTTATCACAAACTTCCATAGTATCCTTAAGTAAAGATTCAGGAGTTCTTTCTTTAAAATTTTGAGGGTTATGATTAATCCAAATAGAATTGAAATATAGATTCAATAAATAAAGGGAGTTAATTGCAGGATCAGTATAATTTTTAAATTCCTCAATTTTAGATGATAAGGCTCTTCTCTTTTCCTCTTTCTTATCTTCTATTTGTTCAAAATAGGGTTTAAAACTTTCTGTTAGCTTACCCAAAAGAGTTGTATCTATGATTCCTATTTGTTCTAACTTCATTCTATGATATAATTCAGTATGAGCTTTATTATATAGTTCTTTAAGAGTATTGCATCTTTCTTTTGATAATTTTAGAACACCTAAATAATAATCTGCTTTCTTGGCTAATTCATCAGCTTTTTGTTTGTCAGTATAATCCGGATTAAGCTGAATTATATAATCGATTAAGTCTTCTATTTGTCCAACATTGTTTAGAAAAATATTTCTTGCCTCAGAAGTTACAGAAGTCCAGTCAAGCATATAAGATTTGTTTCTTCTTTTGATTTCTATTTTTATATCATATATAAGTTCTTTGAGAGAGTCTATAGTGGAATATAAAAGCCCTTTATCAAAATTAGATGGGTTGTGCTGACCTTCAAGTTTTAGATTAATATCAATTATTTGTTTATCAATAGTTCCTAATTTCTTTCTATTCTCTTCATTGCTTCTGTCATAGTGCGACATATCTGATATAGGAAGGAGTATAGTCTCTTTAAATTGCTTATATAAACTTGGGAATATTTCCCTTATTTGAGCTTCTAATGTTTGTTTCTTTGCAGTCCTATCAAATGATTTCATAATAAAGCAAAATTAAACACCCTATATAAAAGTTACTCTTATGGAGAGATAAAGAGGATTTATTTAGGGAGGTAGGATGAGAAGGTCGTACAAGGTCTGGAGTTAGGCGAACTTTTCTCTGAGAAATAAAAAATCCCAATCGCAGCAAGCTGCGGGGTATTTTTAGTATTTAGTTTGTGTATTAATGTCGATGCAAGCATCGGGGTATAAAACCCAAACTAAATAATCAATTATCTACTCTTCTCTTAATTCTTGGGCTACTTCATTACACATTATTTTACATCTTCATACAATTGTGTAAGAGCTAATTTAGTTTGTTGTTTTACTTCTTCAGCTTTTTCTCGTGGGACATATGTATCTGCTTCATCCTCTCCTTGAGATAGAGTTATAGTAATTAAATCTGGTTTAGGTAATCCTGCTAAGATCCTTATTGTATTCTCTAATCTTTTTTCCCAACCTGTCACACCATCATATCCTTCAGGGATTCCAAATATATTCTTATGACAGCAGAAGCCGTCAACATCAAGATCAACAATAAATGGTTTACCAATCTGCATATCTTCAAATGGAATAATAGCCTCAAATCCATATAACCAATTTCCAAGTTCGTTAAAGTGATAGTTGGGATCTTTTGGTTCTTTCCATCTTACTGTTGGATAACTGTCAAGATATGTTTTTACCTTGCGAGTTCCCAATAGACTTCTTCCATTTGAGTCGTGGTTAAAATCATGCACTTCATCATTAGATTCATGTGGATTGTGCCAATAAAGTTTATTAGCTATACCATAATGGACAGCTGCACAGAACTATGTGCTATAACCAATATCTGATAAATGTTCTGTTTTTAATTTTCGTCTATATCGAATATTATCTGCACTATCGTGATGTCCATCTCCATAGAAGATGGTAGCATTTCTTAGATAAAACCAGAAGCGAATATTATCTGCATGTTCTAAGGTTATTGCTGCAGGAATTTCTCTAATATTAAAGAATTCTACACATGGTTCTAGCATCATATCATCTAGTCTTTTAATTTTGGTCATTTTAGTTGAATTATCTTGTTATTATATTTAAATCTTGCCATTTTAACTACTAATTAGGAGTATTAAGGAGAGGATAATTAACCTGTATAAAGAAGATAATAATTCATAGAGGGAGAACATTGTGATGCAAGGAACGAGTCCGAACCGCCTAACGAGCCTTGTGCTGATGAAAACGTCGCACAAGGTACATTGTGCGACCATATAAGCCAAGAATTCTCACCAGCATCTTAATGTTGATCCATGTAATACTGCATCATTTCTCTTACAGAATTTGAGCCAGTGTAAATACAAACTTTCTTTCCGTCAACTGTTTCATTACGTTGAGTTACAACTCCTAGTAAAGTTTTATCAATAGGGTCTGTAACGCTTGATCCTGAATCTCCAGGTATTACTTCGGAAACAGCAATTGACTCCCAAGGCTCGCAAAGTCTATTTCCGTCTTGGGATACAGGATTTGCTATATTGCCTAAGAATCCTCCTAATTGCAAACCCTCACCAATATCATCCATTGTTGGTGCTCCTAAATTCTTATATACAAATCCATCATCATTACCCCATACAACTCTATCTTCATCATTTAATAATTGTTTTAGAAGAGGACCTCCAACATAATATTGATCATCATAATTCAGTGCAAAAACACTATTCAACACTGGTTCTCCAGATGATATTTTTATGGTTTCTATTGGATAACTTTCATTCAAATCAACTTTCCCTAATAAAATATCCTTCTCTTTAGAATAAATAAGTGTTCTTGCTGGAAGAGCAAAACCAAAAGCTGTGTTATAAATTAACATGAAGTGATTTTTATTACCATTTTCTTTTTCTTTTAGAAATTCTTCAAATACATGATATGCAGTTAGAAAATATCCTTTATTATTTAGAAGAGTAGAACCTCCATGACCATACGAAGCTACACCAAGGGTTCCAGCTTCCTCATCATATGAAAACTTCAAATGGTATGTAATTTGTGGGAATAGATTCTCTCTTATCTCAATTTCAACAGTTCCTTCAGGAGCTGCTTTTTGGGGAGCATCAAGAACTTCCTGTAATGAGGCAATATCCTCTGAAGAACCTTTTTCAACAAGAGTAAATGGTTGATTAATTTCTCTAATTATAGCAATATCTTCTTCATTTTTTCCAGAATCAGCTAGCGCTACTCCACCAAACATAGCAAAAAGAGCTGCTGATATTAATAGTATTTTTCCTTTACCCATTATAATACCTCATTATTTAGAGGATTATGAGAGAGCATATAAACCTTTGAGTTTATTGTTACTAA
>Ga0187833_10000877_pt1 | contig 35284 bp, 32 predicted proteins | sample ETNtaG_37_FD_167968 | JGI IMG/M metagenome (GOLD analysis project Ga0187833, IMG submission 167968) | Marine microbial and viral communities from oxygen minimum zone, Eastern Pacific Ocean - ETNP2014_SV_400_PacBio MetaG (Illumina Assembly) | ecosystem: Environmental > Aquatic > Marine > Hypoxic...
TCCATACTTTGGTCTAGTGCTTCATGTATGGATTCTGCATAAGTAATTCTTCTTTCATTGCTCATTTTTATTTTGAATAGATATATTCTCTTAACGTTTCTTTTTTAGGAAAAGGGCTATTCTTTGCAAACTGAACTGCGCTATCTATCTTGGTTTTAACTTTTTCTTCCATCTCATTTATTTGATCTGTAGTCATAATCCCATCAAGTAACAGCTTTTTTTTAAACATCTCCAAAGGACAACGTTTTTTCCATTTTAAAAATTCTTCTTCAGAACGGTAACCTATGTCATTGTCATAATTTGGCCCGCAATGTTCCATCCATCGATATGTCGAAAATTCTATAAATACCGGGCCTTTGCCTGATTTTACTCTTTTAATCGCCTTATTAGCAGCTTCATATACTTTGATAGCATCATTCCCGTCTTCTTGGTAAGATTCAATTCCATAAGATTTTACTAAATCTGTAATTGGTCTATCTGGCTGTCTTTTTGAAATATGGGAATAAACAGCATATAAGTTATTTTCACATACAAATAAAATTGGCAATTTTTTCAAAGCTGCAAAATTGAGACTTTCATGAAACAACCCCTGTTCTGCTGCACCCTCTCCAAAGAAAACCACCACAATACTTTCTTTATTTTGCATTGTTTTACCAAATGCTGCACCCACTGCAACGGGGATTGTTCCAGCTACAATAGAAGTTGAACCATAAAAATCTACAGAAAGGTCAACTAAATGCATTGAACCACCCCTCCCCTTTGAACAACCGGTGGATTTTCCATAAAACTCCGCTATTAATGCATCAATATTCCCTCCTTTAGCTAAATAGTGTGCATGTGATCTGTGACTGCTAAATACAATATCACCTTTACTAAGGTTTTCAGACACTCCTGCAGCGGTAGCTTCTTGACCTATACTTAAATGCACAGGACATCTCATCTCTTGTTCTGGGTATAATTCTGCTATTTTTTCTTCTACTCTCCTGATAAGAAGAATCTTACGAAACACCGAAATTACTGTTTTATTATCCATTTTTTTATAAGTGCCTTTTCCAATAAATATTTAAATTATTCTGTTCTACTGGGTTAGAAGGGGGTCATATATAAATATTTTTCACATAATAGATGTGTTTAATAGAATGGTTACTAAAAAACAGAAAGTGCAGATTGAAGGTCACAAATTGATGTATCATGTAAGTGAAGCTTCAAGATGGCTGAATGGAGAAATAGTAGCTCCAGTTTATGTTGAGATAGGAATCACCAATTCATGTAATCATAAATGTATTTTCTGTGCATTGGATTATCTTAAAAACAAAAGAGCATCAATAGATAAAACTGTTTTAATTGCCACTCTTAAAGATATGGCAGAATTTGGAGTTAAATCCATAATGTTCGGTGGCGAAGGCGAACCATTATTATACCCCTCCTTACCAGAAGTGATTGAAAAAGCAAAAAAGTTTGGAATAGATGTTGCAATCACAACAAATGGGGTCTTATTTAATAAAGAAAAAGCAGAATTAATTTTAAAAGATTTATCTTGGATAAAATTTAGTATAGATGCAGGAACAAATGAAAGCTATGCAAAGATTCATAACTGTGGAGAAACTGATTTTGACAGAGTATTGGAAAATTTAAAAGTTTGCTCTAACTATAAGAAAGAGAATAATCTCGATTGTACAATCGGTTGTCAGATGCTTTTAATTCCTGATAACGTTAAAGAAGTTGAAGAATTAATACTAAAAATAAAAGATTTAGGTGTTGACTACCTGGTTTTAAAACCATATTCACAGCACCCCAATAGCATAAACAGGATGGCGTTGGATATTAATGAATACGATTCTATGTTAACACTTCTTTCAAAGAAATACTCAAAAGAAGATTTTCAGGTAATCTACAGGAATATCTCCGCTCAAGAGATTGAGAACAAAGAGATTGATTATGAAAAATGTTATGGAATTAATTTCTTTGCGCTTATAGATGCCCTGGGAAACGTAATCCCATGCAATATCTTCTATGAAAAAAAAGATCAGCATTATGGTAATATTTATGAAAATACTTTCAGAGAGATATGGAACAGTAATAAAAGAAAAGATGTTTTAAAAAAAATTCATGCCGAAGGCTGTTCAAAGTGCAGAAAAGGATGCAGATTGAATTTTGTGAATAAATATCTTGATATTTTAAAAAATAAGAACCTAGAGCATATCAATTTTATATGAAAATGAAAGCTATCGTTACAGGTGGAGCAGGATTTATTGGAAGCCATATGGTGGAACTTCTATTAAATGAAGGTTACGAAGTGATAGCTATTGATGATTTTTCTAATGGTCAGTTGGATAATGTCGAACTCTTCAAAGAAAATCCGAACTATAAATTCCATAAGATAGACTTGGCAAAAGAATTTGACGATTCTATGTTCAAAAATACCACTTACGTTTTTCATATGGCAGCATTAGCTGACATTGTACCATCAATCAAAGAACCAGTAAAATATCATCAGGCAAATGTTACTGCAACTATGAGGGTATTAGAAGCATGCAGAAAATATGGTATTAAAAAAGTAGTTTATAGCGCTTCTTCATCTTGCTACGGAATCCCGGATGTTTACCCTACACCAGAAACAGCAGAAACACGCCCGGAATATCCTTATGCATTTACTAAATATCTAGGTGAACAACTCATTCTTTTCTGGCATAAACTATACAATCTCCCCGTTATCTCATTGAGATACTTCAATGTTTTCGGAACAAGAGCTAGGTCAAATGACACTTATGGAGCTGTTTTCAAGGTATTTCTCTCACAAAAATTAAATAACGTTCCCCTTACTATAGTGGGAGACGGAACTCAGACAAGGGACTTTACTTATGTTAGCGATATATCAAGGGCCAATTTAATAGCAGCAAAATCACCTGTAATCGGAGAGGTAATTAACATAGGCACTGGAAAGCCACAATCAGTAAATTATCTGGCCAAACTCATTGGAGGCCTTACCGAAACAATACCCAAGAGGCCAGGCGAACCAGATTCTACTCATGCAGACATAACCAAGGCAAAGAAACTGTTAAACTGGGAACCACTAGTTTCTTTTGAGGAGGGTGTAAAAATTATGTTAGATAACATAGATTATTGGAAAACTGCTCCTTTATGGACGCCCGATAAGATTGAAAAAGCAACCCAAGATTGGTTTAAGTATCTGAAATAACAAAATGGTAAAAAAAATAATTATTACAGGGGGCAGCGGTCTTGTAGGCTCTAACTTTGTAACAGATTTATCTAATAAAAAAGAATATGATGAATGTAAACTATTTTCTTTGTATAATTCTCATCCAACCAATTTCAAATCATGTGAAAATATTAAGGTAGACATTACTAACCGCGATGAAGTAATATCCTTACTAAAGATAAAACCCGACCTAATAATCCATTGTGCTGCTGTAACTGGTATTTCTTTTTGTGAAAAAAATAAAGAAATTGCTAACAAGATTAATGTTAGTGCTACAAGAAATATTGTGGAGCTGGCAAAAAAAACAAACGCAAAACTAATATATCTCTCTACCGATGCTGTCTTTGATGGTTTAAAGGGCAATTATTCCGAAACCGATGAACCTTCTCCAGTTAATGTTTATGGGAAAACAAAGTTAGATGGAGAGAAAGTTTGTCTTACTTCTTATGAAAATACGATTGTTGCAAGAATCAGTGTTTTTGGTAAAAATTTAGTCATTAAAAAAAGTAATTTTGTAGGAGATATCCTGGATAATTTAAAGAAAGGGAAAACTTATTATGGATTTGATGATGCAAAAACTTCATTAATATCTGTAAAAAATCTTCTGGACCTGATAATCAAAATTTATGAGAAAGATGCTAAAGGGATTTACCATATTGGCAGTTTAGAGTCTCCCTCTAAATATGAATTTGCAAAATTAGTTTCAGAGGTGTTCGGATTTGAAATTGATTTAATTAAAAAGACATCAGTAGAAAGTCTTTATGCAAAAGATAACATAAGGAGGTCCAAAGATTGTTCTTTCAATACCTCAAAAATATTAAACTTACTAAATATAAAATCAATTCCTACTTTAAAAGAGATGGTGATTGACTTTAAGAATCAAGAAATTATGGGAGAGTGATAATAATGGGAAAATTACTAAATATAATCAACCCTTTACATAAAAAAACAGAAAGAGATTATATGGGAAGGATGACAGACAATAAAGTAGAATGTATGGGCGTTGCAAGGAAATTTGGCAAAGATTTTTTTGATGGAGACAGGAGATATGGTTATGGGGGTTATAGATATGATGGAAGATATGAAATAGTTGCAAAAAAATTGATTGAACAATATAACCTTCCTGAAGATGCTAAGATACTGGATATTGGTTGCAGTAAGGGGTTTTTATTATACGAATTTAAGAAACTTTTACCAAATTGTAAAATAAAAGGATTTGATATCTCATCATATGCAATTGAAAATGCGAAAGAAGAAATTAAGTCCTCTTTATTTGTTCATAAAGCCCAAGAACCAACAGGATTTGATGATAAAGAGTTCGATTTGGTGTTCTCCATAACTACCTTGCATAATCTAGGTATGAAAGAATTAAAAACTGCCCTTAAAGAGATGGAAAGGATAGGAAAAAATAAATACCTTGTTGTAGAAGGTTATAGGAATGAAAAAGAATTATTTAATCTCCAGTGTTGGGCATTGACTTGTGAAGCTTTCTTCTCACTGGACGAGTGGATATGGTTATTTAATGAATTTGGATATGCCGGAGATTATGAATTTATTTATTTTGAATAAAGAAATGGTGAAATGATATGGGAAACTTATATACACAAATGAAAATATTCCATTTCAAAGAGAAGATAGACTCATTGCCGAGCTCAAATGATAAAATATTGCCCCCAATACATATAAGAATTAAACCTACAAATGTTTGCAACCATAATTGCCATTATTGTGCCTATAGGTCTAAAGATCAGCAGCTAGGTAAGGATATGGTAATAAAGGACCATATACCTAAAGAGAAAATGATGGAGATCATTGATGATTTAGTTGAGATGGGTGTTAAGGCTGTAACATTTAGTGGCGGCGGAGAACCATTTTGCTATCCTCATCTTCTGGATACTGTAAGGAAATTATCTGAAAGTAATATTAAATTTGCTTCTTTAACAAATGGTGCGATGTTAGAAGGGGAAGTAGCTGAGATTTTTGCCATGCATGGTACATGGGCAAGAATTTCAATAGATGGATGGGATGATGAAAGTTACGCTGAATATAGGGGTGTTCAGAAAGGGGAGTTTTCAAAAATCATGAAAAATATCGAAAATTTCAAAAAAATGAATGGCAAATGTTATCTTGGTATGAGCATAATTGTTAATAAAAAGAATGCTTTACATATATATGACCTAATCATGAGTTTAAAGGAATTAGGGGTTGATAGTGTAAAAGTTTCACCATGTATAATGAGTAATAGTGGCCAAGAAAATAATGAGTATCATAAACAAATATTTAAAACAGTAAAGGACCAGATATCTAAAGCTAAAAATGAAATTAAAGATAAAAACTTTGAAATTTTTGATTCATACCACACACAGCTTGAAACATTTAAAAAAGATTACAACTGGTGCCCTTACTTACAAATTTTACCCGTTATTGGAGCAGATCTCAATATATACCCCTGTCAGGATAAAGCATATAATCTCGATGAAGGCCTTATTGGGTCTATAAAGAACCAACGATTCAAAGATTTCTGGTTTTCAAACAAAAATAAATTTTTTAAGATAAACCCCTCTGCTTGTTGCAATCATCACTGTGTAGCTAATGGAAAAAATAAGATACTATGGGAGTATTTACATGCAGATAAAGAACATTTGAACTTTGTTTGAAAAAGATGCTCTATTCTATGACCCCACTAACTAATTTTTTTGAAATCGTTAATTTTATAAATGTCCGAAACTTTCCATTAGTATAAGAACAAAGGGGGTTAATGGAAAGATAATCACTAATATAAGATTATATCTTTTATTACGAGAGGATAATATAATATGACTATCTCAAAAATAATGCTGGTGTATCCAAATTTTAAATGGTCAGACTGGATGCGTAGGACATTGTGGGAACTTCATCCTTATAATCTATGCCTTCTTTCAGCAATGATCGATAAAAAATACGATGTAAAAATTGTAGATGCTTCTAAGGATGATCTAACTGAAGAAAAATTTGCTGAACTGATAAAAATTGAAAAACCAGATATTGTCGGTATTTCGGTTCTTACAAATGAATATCAGGGATGTGGTTTAATTGCTGCAAAAACCGCAAAAAAAGTTGATAAGAATATTAAGATTATCATGGGTGGTGTTAATGCCACATCAATTCCACTTTCTTTAATCAAAGATACCAATGTAGATTATGTTGTGGTTGGAGAAGGAGAATATGTGTTTAAAGAGCTTTGCGACTATTTTAATGGTGATTGTGAATTACCCAAGAAAGGGATAGTATATAAAAAGAACGGGGAAGTAATAGATACTGGAAGAGCAGATTTTATTGAGAATTTAGACGATCTCCCGCTTCCCTCTTATCATAAAGTTGATTTTATGAAATATGCTGATGAGATTCAGAGGGTTGGTGTTGATAGGGCAAGAGACCTTCCTTATGCTCATATTGTGACATCTAGAGGGTGCCCATTTGATTGTTGTTTTTGCGAAACTGACAAACTTTCTGGAAAAAAGTTTAGGTCCAGAAGCCCAGAGAATGTTATTGCTGAAATAGATTTCCTTATTAAAAATTATGGAATAAAAACTTTGATTTTTGATGATGATAATCTTCTAAACGATAAGGAAAGAGCAAAAAAATTATTTCGGCTTATGATCAGTAGGAAATTAAAGTGGATGTCACAATTAGCAATATACAAATTAGACCACGAAATGGTTGAACTTATGAAAGAAAGTGGTTGCCAATATGTCAATCCATCTTTTGAATCTGGGGTTCAGAGAGTATTAAACGAGATTATCAATAAGCCCCTTAATTTAGATCATGGTAAAAAGATGGTGCAAAAATTGAAGCAATTTGGAATAGATGTTGCTGTTAATTTTGTTATTGGTTTTCCTGGGGAAACTTGGTTGGAAATAAGGCAGTCGCTTAAATTTGCTGAAGAACTTGGTGCAGATTATATTAAGATATTTATTGCAACTCCTTTATCAAATACTAGGTTATATGAAGTTGCGAAAAAACAAAAACAACTCGTAAAGGATTTTAGTTTTGAGAAACATCCATGGACTGATGGTTGTATTGAAACAAAAGACTTTCGTCCACAAGATTTGAAAATTCTCAGGGCTTATGAATGGGACAGGATAAACTTTTCAAATCCTATAAAAAAGAAAAAGGTACTTGAAATGATGGGAGTAAGTGAAAAAGTACTTGATGAGATTAGACAAGAAACATTTATGAGGGCTAATCCTTGATGTTTTTATTCTTATCAGATTCAAAACCATCATGAGAAAAATAATTAACTCATCAGTCACTGTAATGGTCCCTGCTTATAATGAAGAAGGGTACCTTGAAAGTACTGTTAAAAGTGTAAGTAAAATAGTTAATGGCCTGTTCAAAGATTATGAGATTCTTATTTTTGATGACTGCAGCACAGATCGGACTGGTGAGATTGCTGATGCATTGGCTAAGAATAACAAGAAAATAAAGGCATTCCACAATAAAATAAATAAAGGATTGGGATATAACTATAGGCAGGGCGTTAAGATTGCTCAGGAAGAATATTTTTGTTGGATTCCAGCGGACAGGGGAGATAATGCTGCTGTGTTCAGGTCAATAGAAAATTTTTTAACTAAGACAGGCAAAGCAGATATTATCACGAGCTATTTCACCTACGGGAAACCTAGGCCATTATATCGGTATATAATCTCGGATATGTTTACAGGAGCACTAAATTTTTTATTTGGCCACTCTCTTAAATACTATTGCGGTTTTATAATTTGCAAAGTAGGGCTATTAAGGGGAATAAAAATGAGAACAGATAGCTTCGCAATGCAGGCCGAAGTTTTGATACAATTACTTGAAAAGGGTTATTCTCATAAGGAATATCTGTTGTATGAACCGCAAGAATACGGGAGTTCCGCAATGTTTCGATTTAAGAATTTAGCGGGTGTGGTAAAGACAATGGTGGTGTTATTTTTTCAAATATACCTTGGAAGGCTTAGATTAAAATGATAAAACCCTCTATTATCGATAGTTTTAAGTCACATAAGATAGTAGATTATGATACAGCTATAAATCACATCTCTGAGATAAAGAAAAAAAATAAAACAGTTGGCCTGTGCCATGGACAGTTCGATCTTTTACACCCCGGCCATATTAAGCATTTTGAATCTGCAAGAAAACTTTGTGATTGCCTCTTTGTTTCAATCACATCAGATAATTTTGTAACTTCACGAAAAGGCCATGGCAGGCCTATATTCTCGGATAAGTTAAGAGCTTACTCAATTGCCTGTGTAGAGTTTGTAGATTTTGTAGTTATTAGTGATTTTAATTTAGGTATAGAAGTTATAAAGATTTTGAAGCCATCTTATTATATAAAAGGCCCCGATTACATCAATAAAGACGATCCTGAAATCAATGCAGAGATAGCCGCAATAAAATCAGTTGGTGGAAAAACGAAATATACAAATGACCCCAAGCTATCTACTACTGAAATTATCCAGCATATTAAAGAAAAAATATAAGGCATGATACTATATTTAAAAAATAAAAGAAAAAGGAATTACAACAATGATCAAAAATATTATTGGACTGGTTGGGCTTGATAAATATTATCTCCTAAGGCAATTAGGACTGTATTCAAAGTTGTTTTTCAGGTACGGTTCTATAGAGAAGGTCAATAATCTGATTAGATGTGAATATGAACTTCTCAGGAAAAAGACAAGATTAAAATCAATGCCCTATGCAGTAAAATTAGAGGTCAACAATATTTGTAATCTAGACTGCCAATTTTGTTATAGAAACACATTAAACTATGGATTGGGTTCTGCTTCGTTTGAAAATTATAAAAAAATGTTCGACCAACTAAAAGGTCATCTATTCTACTGCGCATTCCATTATCTTGGAGAGCCTCTTTTGCATAAAGATATAGTTAAAATTATAGGGTATGTGCACAATCAAAATGTCGGAACTTATATCTCCACCAATATGAATTATCTGAACGAAAAGATTGCCAAAGGTCTTGTGGAATCTGGATTGGATATGTTAACTGTATCTATAGATGGAGCTAACCAGGAAACATATAGTAAATACAGAAAAGGGGGAGATTTTAATCTACTTATAAAAAATTTAAAAATGATGGTAGAACAAAAGAAAAAATTAAAATCCAAAACTCCATTCATAGAGATTCAGTTCATTGTCTTCAGATATAATGAGAATCAAATAGGCAAAATTAAGAAGTTAGCAAGAGAAATAGGTGTAGACTCATTAAAAATCAGGCCAGGCATCATAGATGATGTAGAATGGATCCCTAAAAACAAAAAATACATATCTAGATTATACACAAAGAAAAATAAAACTAGGAAGACCTGCTGGTGGTTATGGAGAACGCCTACAATAACATGGAATGGAGAAGTGTACCCTTGTTGTAGGAGAATCTTTAAGAAATCTTTTGGGAATATCTTGAAAGAAGAATTTCAAGATGTATGGAACAATAGAAACTATTATGATTCAAGAAAATGCTTTAGTTCAAAAGCCAATATAGACTCTCCTTGTTACGCATGTAAAATACCTTATGGTAACATTCATGGATAAGAAACAAATCTGCAAATACTTAAGCTATTTCTCTTAGATAAGAAGCTAAAAAATGGCCAAAAACAGAATGAATATCCTCACAAAGCTCATAAGAGTTAAGATTGATGTGTGCAGAATAATCAGATAACTCTTTCAATTTGCCGCCCTGAAATCCACTTACACCTATAACAGTCAACCCATTCTCTTTAGCAAATTCTGCAGCCTTTACAATGTTTGGGCTATTCCCTGATGAAGAAATCAACATCAAAATGTCTCCTTTCGAAGCTAAATTAATTAATTGCTGTTTAAAGACTTCCTCATAACTTTCATCATTTGAGACTGCAGTCATATATCCAACATTATTCGAAAGACAAATCGCTTTATATCTGTCAGGATTATTAGACCAGTCCTTATTAGCCCCTTTTGAAAGGTCGCATACATAATGCATTGCAATTGCAGCACTCCCACCATTCCCCGCAACAAATATCTTTTGGCCGCTTTTTACAGAGTTTTTTAATACATCAACAATTTCCTTGTCAAACTTAAATGAATGCAACGCATCAATCAAATTTCCCTTATAATCATCCCAATTCATTTTAAGTCACCAATAAATTTCAATAAACTTTCCTTGGTAACTCTGTCTTTGTTACCCATTGTATTCACAGAGATTGCACCAACACAGTTGGCAATAAAGATTAATAACTCTCCATCAATAGCATTATAACTCAGTAAGGAGGTTATCGCAAACACAGTGTCTCCAGCCCCCACAACATCCTTTACATCTTTCGTCAAACTAGGTCCTGAATAAATCTTACCATTTCTCACATATAGACACCCTTCTACACCCTGCGTAAGAAGGATATCTTTAAATTGAACATTCTCTTTTAACTCATTGATTACTTTTGAAGAATCCCCAAAACGATTGGACAATGTAAGCCTGATTTCATTCTCATTGGTTGTAATGTAATCTATCTTTTTATACTTGGTAATGTAATTGAAGCCCAGATTAGCGCTATTAGTTTGAACATTGGCAGCTAGAAATTTGGAATGTTCTTGTAAAACCTTTACAATATTATCTGTAATAAACCCATGGCCAAAATCTCCTACAATTATGAGATCATATTTGGGCAACTCTTCCTTTAAGTAATCAATCAATTTGCTTTCTGTTTCTTCATCAATAGACTCATCATTGATATATTCAACTTTGAATAATTTACCATTCCTGAGATGGTCTATGAATCTTTTTTTGTTTGTTGTAGGAGACTCCTTCTTTGTAAAGAATTTTGTACTTATGTTTTTATTTAAACTCTTTTTTATAAAATCTTCTTCACGCCTATGGTCCCCAAGGATTGTTACTAAACTTAATCCATTTGTAAATCCTGCAATATGATTGGCAATAGCAAGGATACCTCCTGCATAACGCTCACTTTTTATAAAATCAAGAGAAAGAATGGGATCCTTGATTGCTCTGCCCTTGGGCATAGTAAAGACATACTCATCAATGATAGTATCTCCAATTACAAGAACGTTTAGGTCTTTTAGTTTATCCAATTCCTTATTTATAGAATCTAAAGGAAACTTCTTCTTTACCTCTTGAATATACTCCATTTCATGCATTTAACTCCCCCACGCCGGGTAAACTAGGTATATTTATATATGTTACGCATTTCCCTATTCTTATCTGCCCATGAAGAAGAAAGCCATTGTAATCCTACTTCAACTGGCACCTTAAAACATTATAGGGGTAGAATGGATTAAACCACAACAGCCTTATTAAATTAGGAATCGTCTGCCACCTTAAATAAAACTTTAAATATGCTCTTCTTTGCATTTTTTTAACTTCATTCTTAGATAGCTCAGGGTGTTTAATGAGTGGCACCACTACCCCAATCTGGTCTTCATAATTTAACTTATTCTGGTCTTTCCACAAACCCTGTTCCTGCACAATATCATAAAGTTTAGTTCCTGGGTATGGTGTCAATATAGCGAAAGTTGCAAAATCTATTCCACTCTTTACGGCAAAATCGATAGTATCTAACATCTCCTGTTTAGAATCTGATGGACTCCCAGTTACGAAATACCCCTGAATTTTAAGATTAGCTTTTTTAAGTAATCTGATAGCATTTCTGGTTTGCTTGGTGTTATACCCTTTATTATAAAATTTCAATGTTTTATCATTTGAGGACTCTATCCCCATAGATACCAGGTAGCACCCTGCCCTTTTAAGTTTTTTTGTCATCTCTTCGCTGACTATGAAATCAGGTCTGCAACGTATCCTAAATGATATTTTTAATTTGGATTCTATTACTCTATCGCAGAATTCCATCACCCATTCAGGAGGGAAATTAAATGTCTCATCAAAAATCTCAAAGTTATGGGTTTTTCGCTCTCTCATCTCTTTTTTGATCTCATCAATTACATTTTGAACAGACCTTTTCCTTAGTTTTTTGTAAATAGGATTACAGAATGTGCAGTTATAAACACATCCCCTGGAAGTTATTATGCTAATGAATTTTGTTCCTAGTGAAAAGGGATTATAGTATCGGCTATTCTTGAATAAAGATCTGTCAGGAAAAGGGTATTCATCCAGATGCTCTTTAATCTCAGATAATGGTTTATGGAAAATATTTCCGTCTTTTTTATAGGAAATATTATCTACATCTTTCAATTCGATATTTCCAGAAGTCAGATAATCCATCAATTGTACAATGCCTGTTTCACCTGCCCCCCGTATAAGAAAATCTATTGAATCCTCTTTTAACAATGATTCAGGGTCGATATTAGTGTGCGCACCCCCCATCACTATTGGAATATCAAAACTCTTTTTGATATCTCTTGTAATTCCTACGGCAATAGAAACTAATGGGGACAAACAGGAGACCCCTATTAATCTAGGCTTTAGCGATGCTACCTTCTTAATCAAAACATCCATGCTAAGATGTTCTACATCTAGGTCAATAATAGCAACTTTATATCCTTTTTGTTTGCAGCTTGAAGCAAGATACCCTAATCCCAAGGGCGGATATTTTTCTAACAGCTCATTAAGATCGCGTTTGAAAAAACTTTTCTTTTCGGTTAGTGAAGCTGGATTGATTAGTACTAAATCTATTTCTGACATAATTTGGAGTATCCACGCATAATTTATAAATGTTTTTATTATATTACTGCCTATTAAAAAGAATATGTTTTTATATCTCCCTGTATTTTTGCTATAATTGCACTCTCTACAAACCTGAAATCAAAATGAAAAAACCCATCGAATCTTCAATCACAGTAATAGTTCCTGCTTATAATGAGGAAAGGGATTTAAGAGCTACGGTTGAAGGCGCAAACGAAATACTTATTGAACTGTTCAAAGATTATGAGATTCTTATTTTTGATGACTGCAGCACAGATAGGACTGGTGAGATTGCTGATGCATTAGCTAAGAATAATAAGAAAATAAATGTATTCCATAATAAAACAAATATGGGGTTTGGGTACAATAATCGGAAGGGAATGGAGATAGCTAAGAAAGGGTATTTTATTGGAATACCCGGAGATAATGAGGTTGAACCTAGTTCAATTAGAAGCATCTTAGAACACGTTGGAGAATCAGACATCATTATTCCATTTATAGCAAATAAAAAAGTGAGGCCTTTATTAAGAAGAATTATTGCAATTTCTTATATCAGCATTCTGAATCTTCTTTTTGGCCTGAATTTAAAGCAATACACGGGCCTTATGGTTTACAAAACAGCTCTCCTAAAGCAAATTAAAGTAAGAACCAACAGCTTCGCATACCAGGCAGAAATCCTGTTGCCTTTGGTTAAGAGAGGTTATTCATACAAGGAAGTTCCCATGATAATAAAAAATACTGACAAAACTACCCTGTTACGCCTGAAAAATATAATAGGGGTATTAATCACAATCTTGAGACTATTTTTTGAAATAAACTTTAGTCTTAATAAGAGCAAGGTTAATAAAAAAACTTTTGGTTAAGATTTTTGAGAAAATTTTCACTATATCATGTATACTGTTATTTGGCTTTCATTATAAACCAACGTCATGTTTCTTGAAGCGTCTTGAATTAGGCTTAATGAAATATTATAAAACTGGCCTAATTTAGGTTCGTACAATGGCCCCTCATTTATTAAGATGTAAGATACGCCTAACTCTTCTAATCTTTTTATCAACTCATTAGAGCTACTCATACTATAATAATCTATGTAGAATATAAGCGGATCATTGACTATATAGTCTCTGTTAAGATAATACCCCCTTAATTCTTTAACTAGAAGTATCTTAGAATCATCTGGGGTATTCTCATTAATCCATTGCATGGCAATATATGGGTCACGACTTTTTAATTTAGAGTAATACTCTTCTTTCGTTTGAGAACTAGCTAAAAAATAAACATTTTTTGAGTTTATGCCCCACCATATCGCTAGATTAAATGTTAGAGATACTATCAAAAAAATAATTATAACTAATTTCAATATCCTTTGTTTTATCATCACATTAACTATAATTCCAGTTAATATACTCAGTAAAACTATAGCAGAAAGCAAAAATCTCATAACAGGCGTAACAAACCATGTGATGAATACCATTATTGACACGCTAATAACAAATAATAGTATCCATTGCCTCAAATCCTTTATGCCCTTATAAAAAAAGAGTATCAACGGGATTATTATCATATAAAACGGGGATAACCCTATGGGGGTCTGAAAATCAGAACTTCTAAATGTCATATTCCATAAAACAAGCAAGGTGTTGTTTAGCAGGTTTCTTTCAACAAGTGGGCTTACACGATATGTTTCATACACCTGTGTTTGTTGGCCCCCTAGATACTTCCCTCCAAAAATACCGTATCCAAATGGGTATACTGGATTTCCTGTGTGAACATATGCCCTCACTAGCCATGGGCTGATAAGAATTAATGAAATAACAAGCAGAACCATAATATGTTTCAAAGGATGTTTTCTTTTGTAAACCATCTTGTCAAACATAATCCCTATAATCAGAGCCGCCAATAAGAATATCGCAGTGAATTTTATGAAAAGGCAGACTCCCATCAAAAACGACATGACCAGCAATTGCCTAAACTTTGTTCTGCAGTCTTTTTCCTCAATATATTTCAAAAAAACTACTATAGCACAAATAAAAAAGAACGTCACACTCAAATCAATCATGGGCTGGCTTAACCTCTCAATAACTACTGGCAAAGTCAAAAAAACCAACGCAGATATTAGTGCAGAAGTTTCAGAATACTTCTTTCTCACTATTGAATAGATCCCCATCCCCACCGATATATTGAACAGATACACAATAAGAACAGAGAGTGTACCAGGGTAAAATGATTCTGAAGCAGTAAAAAGCATAGTCATACCGTGAGGCATATATCCATATCTCTGGGTTGGCTGGTCAATTAAACCATTATGCCTTTGGTAATTATTAGCAAAAGCCAGGTGGTATGCTGCCGGATCCCATTCAGAAACAGGCACAAAAACAACCACTAGATTAATAATTATAAAGAAAATAAAAAAAAACCATAGAATCCCTGAAAGGTTAAATCTGATTCTACCAGCAACATACTTAAATGCTGTTTTTATCAGATAACCCAGATAAACAACCTCTTTAATGGAAAATAAAAACACCAGGAATATCATAACTAAATAAACCCATGCATACAACAATTGAAAAACGCCCAAGAAAAAAATAGCATACATTAAAACTCCAGAACCTATAGCAATACTAACAAGAAACTCCTCTATTTTAGTCAGTTTCAGTCTAAAAAATGATATCACCTTCCTGCCTATGCTAAAAACAACAGCCAGAAAGATTAAGAAATAAAGTAGTTCTATCATTTTCAAACAAAATAGAATTGTATTATCTCCTTGGTTTTTAAATAATAATAAGCAACAGTCATGACCAAAATCCATGCGCTTATCAATAGGGTTTTTATTATGCTGGTTTGTCTGTTCATTTACCTTTTACCCAGTTAGATGCTTTATGCAATGACTCAAAGGTCCCTGCATCAGACCAAAAGCCTTTTAGCATCCTTGATTTCATTAACCCCTTTTTTATATAAGAATTATTAACATCAGTTATCTCTAATTCCCCCCTTCCGGAAGGCTTTAATGTTTTTATTATATCAAAAACATTTTTATCATACATGTATAGGCCGGTAACAGCATAATTTGTTTTTGGCTTCTTTGGTTTCTCTTCTGTATTGATAACCTTGTCACCATTCAGCTCAGCAACTGCAAACCTTTCTGCATCATCCACTTCTTTTAAAAAGATTCTTGCGCCTTCCTTGCCTTCAAATTCCTCAGCAACCTCTTTGACGTTGTCCTCATATATATTATCTCCAAGTATCACCATCACGTTTTCGTTATCAGCAAAATCCTCCGCCAATCCCAATGCCTGGGCAATCCCGCCTGCTTCATCCTGTATCTCATAAGTTAGCCTTGCTCCAAATTCCTTGCCAGAACCAAGCAGCCTTAAAAAATCCCCTGCATGCTCTGAGCCTGTTATAATTAAAATTTCTTTTATTCCTACATCTATTAAAGTCTGTAATGGATAATAAACCATCGGTTTGTTATACACTAGTTACGGTAAAAGATGTTTATTGGTTAACTTAGTCAATGGGTATAATCTTGAACCCGATCCGCCAGCCAATATAACGCCTTTCATTTTTCATCACCCTCCACAGCGAGATTTATGCTGCAATATTTTATTGAATTTCTCAATTTTCCTTTTTAAGAATATTGAATCGCTTTTTAAATTTTTGTATAAATAGTTTCCAAAAAGCAATGTATCTTCAAATCCATACCTCAATTCATAACAATTAGTATTTTTTCTTTTATAAACAACACCTTTTTTTGTTGGTAAATTTTTATGAATCCATTCGAGGATCTCTTTACTTCCATTTGTAATCATTGACTTATAGGTGTCTAATGTTTTATGATAAGCAAAACACCCGTCCCCATCAAAGAAACCCCTAATAAAGTCAGAACGAAATTTTTTAGGAATATTCAGTGGTTTTAAAGTAAATGTTTTTCTTTCACTTATTCCGAGTCTTTTTAATTCATTCAATAATCTTATTGAAGTGAAACTCAAGTTATAATATTTACCCCGTTTTTTAATCTTTATTTCACTATCTAATTCTCTATTTATTTTTTCCAATAATTCTTTATCTTTCGAAGATAAAATTAAATTTTTATTTGAAATACAGCCATCAGCAGCAATATACCCCAAAATATAAGCCATATTCCTTGAAAATCTTTTAAAATAATCCCTATTATATTCTAATTGAAGATTAGTTTGATGGCCTTTCATTAGAAGACTATGCCTTCTCTTTGCATCTTCAGATTGCATATAACTCTTTCCCTCTTTAGAGGCTAAAATTGAAGCTTCTTTTAAAGAACGCGCTCTAACTCTTGATTTAGCTAACCTTCTTCTTATTGTTGTTACTCCACAATTTAATCTTAATGATATTTCATTTGCTGATAATTTTTCTTTTATATATAGGTTTTTAATTAGACCTTCATCGAGCTTAATTCTCCTATTATGGCCTCTGACAAAATTTTTATCTTTACTCATCATTGTTCTACATCCACATTTACAATATGTTTTTATCATAGTAATTCATTACTTATTGGATAAAAAATATTTAAAAATGAGTGGAAGAATACTCAATTTGTTATCTTTGTCAAAGGCTGTAGTCTTGTGCCAAATCCTCCAGCCAGTATGATACCTTTCATTTTAACTTCCTCCACCATTCCTCATTTTCTTTATACCATGCTATTGTTTCTTTTATCCTAGTTCCAAAATCATGCTTTGGTTTCCATCCGAGCTTATTGATTTTGGTGCAGTCCAGGGAATACCTCCTGTCATGGCCTAATCTGTCTTTCACATACTCTATCATAGACTCGTCCTTGCCTAACTCCCCAAGCACAAGTTTTGTTATCTCAATGTTTGTTTTCTCATTTCCGCTTCCAACATTATAAATCTCTCCATCTACTCCTTTCTGAAAGACAAAGTCTATTGCTTCGCAGTTGTCCAGAACATACAGCCAGTCTCTGACATTAAGCCCATCCCCATATAATGGAATCTTTTTGTTCTCTAAAAGGTTTGTAACAAATAAAGGAATAAGTTTTTCAGGATATTGATAAGGCCCATAGTTATTCGAGCTTCTTGTTATAATGGCTGGAACCCTGTGTGTCTTTACGTAAGACCTTACTAATAGGTCCCCTCCAGACTTGCTTGCAGAATATGGTGAGTTAGGCTCAAGTTTATCTGTTTCCTTAAAAGAGCCATTCTCAATACTTCCATAAACCTCATCAGTAGATACCTGTATAAACCTCTTTATCCTGAATTTTCTTACTGCTTCCAACAAATTATAAGTTCCAAGAACATCTGTCTTAACAAAAACACCAGCATCTGTTATTGACCTGTCAACGTGTGTTTCTGCAGCAAAATTAATTATAGAATCGATCTTATGCTCTTGTATTGATTTTTCAACCAACTCCTTATCGCAGATATCACCTTTGATGAATTTATAGTTAGGATTATTCTCCACATCCTTAAGACTATCCACATTTCCTGCATAAGTGACTTTATCAAGATTTACAACAGTATAATCAGGATACTTGCTAAGGATATATCTAACAAAATTACTTCCAATAAATCCCAGTCCGCCGGTAATAAGCAGTTTCATTTCAAATCTCCATTAAATTATGCTAAAAATTGTCTGAATTTGCTTATTATATACTTTATCATCTCTTCATTAACCCCCTGATGTAATCCTATCCAAAAACCATTCTTCATTATCTCATCAGTGTAAGCTAAATCCTGGTATTTAACATGCTCTATGCCCTGATATGCTGGCTGGTAAAGCACGTTTCCGCAAAACAACAACCTTGTAGCAATCTTATTGTCATTCAAAAACTTGATCAGCTCCTGCCGTTTTATCTTTGAATCTTTTATCATAATGGGTAACCCAAAAAACACAGGATCAGCTTTATCATTGATCTCTGGCAGCTCAAATTCCTTAAATGCAGAAAACTCCTCACAATAAATTCTGAAATTCCTTTTTCTAACCTTATTGAACTCATCAATCTTTTCCAGCTGCTCAATGCCCATAGCAGCCTGTAATTCAAGAGGCTTCATATTATAGCCAATCTGTGAAAAAACATACCTATGGTCATAAGGAATATCCTTGATTTTATAATCAAACCTTTTATTGCAGGCCCCATTCAGGTTTTTCTCATCAGTTGTACACCAGCAGTCTCTGCCCCAGTCCCTAAGGCTATGAATAACTCTATTTAATTTATCATCATTAGTTGATATAGCTCCTCCTTCACCTAAAGATATGTGATGGGCAGGATAAAAACTGAATGTTGATGCTGTGCCAAATGAACCACATGCCTTATTGTTCAGCTTTGAGCCTAATGCATCACACGCATCCTCAATAACAAATAGCCCATTATCATCAGCAATATCCATAATAGTATCAATCTCGCATGGGTTGCCCATAGTATGGGGCACAATTATGCCTTTGGTGTTCTTATTAACAGCGCTTTTAATCCCTTCAACAGATACATTAAGTGTTTTATCCACATCAACAAAAGCAGGCTTAAACCCCAACTGAATGATCGGATTAAGCGTTGTAGGAAAAGTGCATGCAGGAGTGATTATCTCTCCTCCAACTAATTTTAGATTATTTTTAATGCCATTTAATGCCAACAGATTGGCTGAAGAACCGGAATTTACAAGAGTAGTGTGCTTATTAGTTACATACTCTGAAAATAAATCTTCAAACTCCTTGCCTTTTCTGCCAAGCCCAAACCACCCAGTTAACAAGGAATCAATAACAGCATTAAGTTCCTTATCATCATAAACAGCTAGGCCAGTAGTTATAACTGTTTCTCCTGGAACAAATTCTTCTTTTTTGCCCTTGATATGCTCTTTAACAAGCTCATGCATCTTCTTAGTTATTTCAGTTTGATCAGTCATTTAAACTCCATTTCCACCATCTCTGTAAAACTCAATAGTTCTCCTGATGCCTTCCTGTATTGACACCTTTGGCTTCCATCCTAGCTTCTTTAAAGGTGAATTATCACATACAAAATCATTTATCCCTATCTTTTTATGAAACTCAGGAGGCTCAATCGCTTTGATCTTTCCACCCTTGGCTTCTTCTATAACCATATCTATCATATCCTTGAATTTGATTCGCTCTCCTCTGCCTATATAATAAACCTTATCCTGCTCTCCTTTTTCAGCAACAGCTAAGCAGCCATTAACAGCATCCTCAACATATATGAAATCCCTTACAAAATTGCCATCATTGTATAATGGGATTTCCTTGCCCTCTAGAGCCAGATTTATAAGATAATTAAATCCTGCTTTCTTCTTATTATGCGCTTGTTCTTTTATCCCAAAAACATTGGTAAACCGGATTATAGCAATATTCATGTCAAAAACACGGTTGTATATATGGCAGAAATGTTCACCAGCAAGCCTTGTTGCTCCATACAATCCTAATGGCTTGCATGGTGTTTCAGCATTCACAGGCATCTTTTCAGGATTGCCATTAACAAAAAAAGTACTTCCAAAGATTATCCTTGCAGAAGGATTATACTTCTTGCAGGCTTCAAGCAATGCAATTGTTGCCACACAGTTAGCCTCAATATCCTTGTAAGGATCCTCAAGAATCCAGTAATTGTCAGTAGTTCCTGCAAAATGAAATATCCTGTCAACACCCTTAACCTCATCCTTAATGTCCTTTACATCCTTTAGAATCAGTTTTACTTTATCCTTTATATCCCTGATATTATCTGCCTTTTTATCGGATTTGGAAATAACTATAACTTCATGGCCCAACCTAACGCATGCTTCTGCCAGGTTGCTTCCTATAAATCCTAATCCACCTGTGATTAATATCTTCATTTTCAGCCCTATAATAGACTATTAACCTTGTACACCCCACACAAAGCAAACCAACAAATATTTATATATTTATTGTTTATCAAGTATAAAAACGAAGTTTTTAACTTTATTAACTAAAGAAAATTTCACAAATTTAATGAATTATAAAATTTTCTTGTTGTTTATAAAGTATAAAACGAAGTTATTAACTTTATTAACTAAAGAAATTTTGTCTAATTCAAATGATTTACAAAATTTCTTGTTGGTTAGCCAAAGACGAGAATGAAGAGCCCAAAAGTATCAGTAGTAATACCTTCATGGAATGGGAAAGAAAACCTGAAAATCTGCTTACCTTCACTCTTTAAGCAGGATTTTAAGGATTTTGAGGTTATATTAGTAGATAATTCATCTACTGATGGCACTGTGGATTTCGTAAGAAAGAATTTCCCTAAGACAAGAGTAATAGTAAACAAAAAGAACCTAGGATACACCGGCGCAGTTAATGTTGGAACTAAATACTCCAAAGCCCCATATGTTGCAATCCTGACTGATGACACTAAATTAGACAAAAGATGGCTGATTGAGATGTTAACTGCACTGGAGAATCAAGATTCCATGGCCATTGCAGGCTGTAATATAAAAAACACCTCTGAAGTCTACAATCAAAGCACCCTTAATTCAACCATCAATCTGCTTGGTGAGCCAGTTGGAATTAAGTTAAAAAACAGGCTTTTTACATTTGTAGTGTCTGGATGTGCCCTGCTTTTTGAAAAAAAAGTGATTGGACAGCCATTTGACCCGGATTATTTTGCATATAGCGAGGACCTTTACTTATCCTGGCTTATGAGGCTCAAAGGCTATGATGTAAGGATAGCCCCAAAATCAAAGCTTACCCACTATGGCCCGAAAACAAGCAATAAGATCTCTGAAATAACCGAGTTCCATAAGGAAAAAAACAAGATAATGAACCTTCTGCTTCTTTATGAGAAAAAAACACTGATAAAAATAACACCTTTGTTAGTGTCATACATCTTCTTAAATTTAATCTCCTCTGTTTTCACTGGTAAATTCACCTTAAGAATTAAATCATATTCATGGCTGATGGCTAACTGGAAAAGATTGATGCTCAAGAGAGAAAAAATCCAAAAGCAAAGAAAAGTTCCAGATAAAGAAATCCTTAAATACATGACTTATAAGATCCAGCATGGTCTTGGTGTATTTGATAAGTTAATCAGCGGATTAATATACATTTATTGTATGCTTTTTAACCTGAAAGTATATGATTTATATATAGTAAAGGACACAAAGCATTAAACATAAATATGTCCTTTACTTGTCAAAAATCTTATGGATTTTTGAGCATGCTCAGAAATGTTCCATTTCTGACATATTAAGAACAGACAACAAATGCTCAATAAATATTGTCTGTTCTTATAGGAAGAATAAACCCTAACCTAGAATGAAACTGGCAATAATATCAACATACCCACCGCAAAAATGCGGCGTAGCTCTGATGACACAGCGCCTTGTGGAATCTTTTAATAAGTTAAAGGTCAATCTGGAAGTTATAACACTCAAAGGGCAGAACTATAAGGAAAAATTTGTAAAGCCTATCATAGAGAGAAGTAAGCTTAGTTCCCATCTAACTGCAGCGCGATACATAAAAAAAAATAATTTCGATACAGTCCTATTAGAGCATGATTATGCATTATCTAATTATGTAGGCCTTCTGATATTATTGGCATTCTTAAAATTTTATAGGATAAATATTGATATAGTGTTCCATACAGTTGTTCCACCTCACTCTTCGCTAAAACAGATTCCGTTTAGATTGGCACATGTGCTCTTTGCCTTTTTATCCAGGCACAACTTTGTCCATACAAACGGAGCAAAAAATAAGATAGGGTTCTTAGGAAGCAAAGTTAAAGTGATACCTATAGCAATACCAAATATTAAGAAAATAAAAGCCAAACACAATAATTCAAAGAAAATAAGCTTACTGTCACTTGGATTCATAACCTATGACAAGGGAATAGATATAGCCTGCGAAGCTTTGAAAAATTTAGATAATGTTGAAGTTTATATTGTTGGCACACTTCATCCCTGGGCAGGCAAAAGGCAGTTTGCTTACTTCAAAAAAATAGAAGAGTATGCTGCTAAATACAAGAACATCCATCTGATAAATAAATTTGTTTCTGAGAATGAGAAAAGCAGATATTTATTGGAAACTGATTTTATTCTTTTGCCCTATAGGCTGATTAGCCAGAGCGCAATATTGACAGAAGTGTGGGCTCATGAAAAAATACCCATCTGCTCTGATATAAAGGCATTCAAAGAAGAGCTGGGCAATGACAAATATGGCATATTGTTCAGGTATAACGATAACAAAGACCTTCGCGCCAAAATAACACACATATCTAAGAATAAAAACAAACAGAAAACAATCATAAGAAACATCAAACAGCTGAAAAAACAAAGGAACTTTGATAGAATAGCGCAGGAATACCTAACCATATGGAAAAAATGAAGATATTGTTGATTAATCCTACACGATCATATAACGAAAAAGCATCATATATTTCAAAAGGCGCTGATATCGGATTGCCATTAGGCATCCTATACATAGCAGCTGTTCTTGATAAAGAAGGCTATGATGTTGAAGTACTGGATTCTTTAGTTTCACCGCATACAGAACTTAAGCAAATTAGTGGAGATAGAATTGAGTATGGAATTCCATGGGATAAGCTAAAAGACATAATAAAGCAAAAAAAAGCAGACATCATAGGCATCTCAAACATGTTTTCTGCCCAGATAAACAATACAATCAGGACTACTCAGCTAATCAAAAAGATTGACAAAAATATCCCTGTTATTGTTGGAGGCCCCCATATTACTGTAAAAGCAGCAGAATTTCTGCAGAAAGTTAATACTGCAGATGTAGCAGTTACCGGAGAAGGCGAAATTGCCATGCTTGATTTGGTTAAATGCTATGAAAAAAAAGCTGATTTAAAAAACGTTAACGGGATTGTATACAGAAATAATGGAAAAATAATCTCAAATAACAAAAGAGACTTCATAAAAGACCTTGATGAGCTTCCTTTGCCTGCATACCATTTAATAGACATGGAATCATACCTTACCTTATATAAAAAAAACATATACTCGCGCTCCAGGGACGAGTTCAGAAGCCTTTCTATGGTTACATCACGTGGTTGCCCTTATAACTGTGTTTTTTGCTCAATTCACTTACATACAGGCCGTGCTTTCAGGCCTCATTCTGCAGAATATATCATAAAGCACCTTAAGCATGTTGTTGAAAAGTACAATGTCAAGCAGATTCATTTCGAGGATGATAATTTTACCCTTGACATAAAAAGATGCGAACAGATTCTGGATGGTATAATCAGCAACAAACTGGATATAAAATGGGACACTCCAAATGGCATCAGGGCAGACATCTATAGCAGAAGCTTAGTTGAGAAGATGAAAAGATCAGGCTGTAAAAGCTTAACCTTAGGCATAGAATCAGGAGACCAAGATGTTATAGACAACATAATCAATAAAAGCCTTGACTTAAGCAAGGTTGAAGGCTTTGCCAAGCTGTGCAAAGAATTCAAGATACCTGTTAATGCATTTTATGTCATTGGCTTTCCAGGAGAGACAAAAAAGAACATAAAAAAGACAATTGATTTTGCCTTGATGCTACAGAATAAATATGGCGTTATGCAAGGCGGAGCTTTTTTCGCAACACCACTTTACGGCACTAGATTATACAAAATCTGCGAGGAAAAAGGCTACTTTACCAAAGAGATAACACCAGAAAGCTTAGCAGCTGCAACTGCTTCTTACGGTGAAGGCCTTATCAAAACACCAGAATTCACCCCAGATGATTTGAAAAAATTCAACCAGATACTGATAAGAGCAAACTACCTCAAACATCTGAAAAACCCCTTAAAGCAGGTAAACTTATTATTAAAAAATCCTAAGATACTCCTTGATGTTATGAAAAGATTTATGGGAAAATAGTTCTTAATCACTCCCTCTTAACCAATCCTTTAACCAAATCAATCTCTTCCTTATCAATGCCTTTGATGATGAACAAACAGCTAAAATAAACAAGCATAGCAAAAGGAACAAGTATAAGCAAGTGCATACCTTTGAAGTAAACAACACCAACTGCCATGACAATTCCAGCTACAGCCGGCTTTATCATCACTTTCAACAGATTAAACCCATACTTATTCTTTGATACAAAATAAAATAACATTGCAAAAACTAATATCTCTGTAATTACTGTAGCAACAGAAGCCCCAATATAATCATACTTCGGAATCAAAATAAGATTAAGCGTAACATTGATCACAGCGCAAATTCCTGTTACATAACTGAACAGCTTTTGTTTATCTATGGAGTTCAGCAGATACCCTGAAACAGAGCTTATGAAAATAAAAACCTCTGCCCATATTAATATCTGCAAAGCTATAACTGAATTAATAAACGCATCTTTGTATACGAACAAAATAATTCTGTCTGCAAGCAGCGTAGCTCCTATGCCAATTGGCACTCCCAGGGAAAGCAGATAATAAAATGCTTTTTTATATAATTTAGACAATTGTTCTTTGTTCTCAATATGCAGCCTGGACATCACAGGAAATACAGCCATTATTATAGCGCCAGGGATAAAATACAATGCATCAAGTATCTTATGAGAAGCAGAGAACCATCCAACTGACTGATAGCCTTTCATCATTGTCAACATTACAATGTCAATCCTGAAATAGATAGCTATAAACAAGACAGTTAGCCAAAACGGCAAAGATTGCTTTAATATCTTTTTCCAAAGCCCAAAATCAGCCCTGAATCTTATTTTCGTGATCTTTTTCGTGATAATTATGTAATAAATGACAAAAGTTGTGAAATATGCCACGAGAAAAGCTGAAACCAATGCCACTAACTTAAAGCCCATAGCCAGGAAAACTATCCCCAGGCCAGCAGTAATTATCTTCTCAAGGACCATCATTAATGAGATATACTCCATCTTCTCATAAGCCCTGATCAATGCGCCAAAAGTCTCTTCATAATTTAAAAAGAACATCGCTATTGCCATGATATAAACAGCCATCTTCACATCTACTGATTTATCAATAAACCAGATAACTATCAAAGGCAAAATTGTAGCGACTATAGTAAGAATAAGCTTTAATGTTATAATATTGTCAAAATACAAGCTGGTTTTTGTCTTATCTTTCGCAACCTCCCTTGTTAGGAAGGTGCTTATGCCAAAATCAGAGAATAATGCAAATAACCCAACAAACGCAAAAACAAAGGAATACTTTCCCAAGCCAACATCTCCTAAATGCCTCGCTATAAATACAATCAGGAAAAAAGACAATACCTTGCTTATGACGTCTGCAGCAAGAAGAACTGTTGTATTTTTTGCAAGTGTCTTTACCGTTGACATACCCCTAATAAAAAAACTAAGCTTTATATATTTGATGGTTTTTGCCTAAAGCAATGACAATAAAAATATCAGCATGTTTAGTGATCTATAACGAAGAAAAGGTAATCAAAAGATGCTTAGATAGCCTTAAGGATGCTGTAGATGAAATCATCATAGTTCATGACGGTCCTTGCTCTGACAAGACATTGGATATATGCAGAAAATACACAAAAAAAATATTCATAAGAGACAGAGTAGGAGAAGCAGAGCCCCATAGGCCTTTCTGCCTTGAGCAGGCATCAGGAGAGTGGGTTCTTACTATTGATGCTGACGAATACATGACCGAAGAATTTAGAAAGAACATAAGGAAATTAGTTGAAAACAAGAGCGTAGATGGCTACACTGTCATATGGCCATTGTACCATAAAGGGAAAAAGATTACATTTGGGCCATTATCAAGATTACATAGGCTTGCTTTGTTCAGGAAAGATAAAACAACCATCAGCGGTGTAGTTCACGATTGGTATAATGTTTCAGGCAATATAAAGGGTGTTGATTTTGTTCTTGAGCATAGGCCTTTAACCGAGCTGCACACATATAAGCTATTTAAGAAAAAGGATATAAAATGGGCCTTTGTACAGGCTAAGCATCTTATTAAGAATAATAAAGCAAAACACCCTGCCTTTTTTTATGCTATCAAGGCAGTAATATGGTTTACTCTTATCTTCCCCTATTTCCTGATTCTTAAAATACTTTTCATATACGGCTTTTTGGGTATAAGGATGTCTTTTTTAGAAGCTTTATATAACTTCTATGTCAATTGGTATATCTTTAAGATAAAACTACGAAAAAATTAAATACCCCTCCAAAGCCCTCAATCCTAAGATGACATCAACAAATAAAATATTGGTTACAGGTGGAAACGGATTTATAGGCCATACCCTAGTCAGGGACCTTCTGGAAAAAGACATTGAAGTTAAAGTTGTGGATATAAAACCAATAAAATTTGAGCACAAAAACCTTACATTTATCAAAAAATCTGTTCTTGACAATCTAAAAGCAGAGATGCAGGATTGTGATGTGATATATCATCTTGCTGCTGAGCTTGGAGTTATTAATTCTGATTTGCATCCTTTAAACACCCTAAAAGTAAACATAGATGGAACTGTCAATGTCTTTAAATGCGCCCTTGATGCAGGCACTAAAAGGATAATCTACTCATCTTCTTCAGAAGTTTATGGCGAACCAAGAGAATCACCTATAAATGAAGACTGCCCAAAAAGCCCAGTCTCAATATATGGAGTAAGTAAACTAACAGCAGAAATGTATGCACATGGTTATACAAAAGAGCACGGACTAAACATAAACCCTGTAAGGTTCTTCAATGTTTATGGCCCTGGCCAGGGTTTTGATTGGGTCATGCCAATATTCATCAAACAGGTTATAGAAGGCAAAGACCCAACTGTCTTTGGGGATGGCAGTATGATAAGGTGCTTCACTTATATTACTGATATAATCAATGGAATGGAAACAATAAGGGCCAAATGCAAGACAGGACAAGCATACAACATTGCCAACACAGAGCCAACCACAATGAAAGAGCTTGCAGAAAAGATCATAAAGACAGCTGGCAAAGAGCTAAATCCAAAAATCTTGGGTTTTGGCAAGCAAACAAGAGAAAGGTCGCGTGAGATAATGAAAAGAATACCCGACATATCAAGATTAAAATCCCTTGGATGGGAGCCAAAAATCTCAACAGACGAAGGAATCAAAAAAGCATACGAATGGTATAAGAACAATATGGGCAAAGAAGAATTGTTTTACGAGTAACTAACTCCTGCCAATGCCTTTATAGGCTATCCCTGCATCCTTAATTTCTTTTACTTTGCCATTATCAAAGCAATTCCTGCCGTCAATTATAACCTTTACACCGCTGCTTTTCAATTTATCTGGATGCAATCCCTTAAACTCACTATGGTCTGTTGCCAATATGACATAGTCAGATTTTTCTAAAAACTCATCAATATCCTTAACATTTGATTTCTCATTTATATACGGGTCAAAAACAGCTACACTTGCTTTCTTATTCTCTAATATCTCAACAATCTTTAAAGCAGGGCTTTCCCTTAAATCATCAACATCCTTTTTATAAGCCAGGCCTAAAACACCCACATTAGAGTCTTCAGCCTTTTTTCCTAATCTTTTTAACTCCTCTTCCAGCAAATCAACTGTATACTCAGGCATGCTGTTGTTTATCTCTCTTGCCAGGCTTAAGAATTTGTGCTCAAAACCTATCTGTTTTGCTTTTTCAATGAGATAATAAGGATCCACAGGAATGCAATGCCCTCCAACTCCACAGCCAGGATAATGTTTCATAAACCCAAATGGCTTTGTTGAAGCGCCTCTTATGACTTCAGATATATCAATACCTGCCTTGTCAAACGATTTAGCCATCTCATTGACAAAAGCTATGTTAATATCCCTGAATGTGTTCTCCATTATCTTTGTAGCTTCTGCAGCCTTGATAGAGCTTAAGCCTGTAACATCATCCTTCTTATCTATGATGGAATTATAGAACTTCATTGCTCTATCAAGACCTTCCTTATTAATAGCCCCAACAACCCTTGGAAGATTTTTTATTGTATATTCCTTGTTGCCCGGATCAATCCTCTCAGGACAGTAAGCAACATCAAAATCAGCGCCTGCTTTCAATCCAGACTTCTCAAGTATAGGAATAATAACCTCTTCTGTTGTCCCAGGATAGATTGTTGATTCTATTATTACCAACTGCCCTTTTTTTACATTTTTAGATATTGTCTCAGAAGCAGATTCTACAAAGCTCAGATCAGGCTTATGCTCTTTATCTGTTGGCGTTGGAACGCATACAATGACTATCTCTGAATCATTTATTGCTTCTTCAGCATTATTAGTAAATTTTACTTTTTTCGTAGAACTCTTAACCTCCTTCTCCAGTATTTCATCTTTTATCGGGCTGACTCCTTTTTTTAAAGATTCTATTTTATCTTTATCTACATCAAACCCATAAACCTGGTGCTGTTTCTGGCTGCACACAAGCGTTAAAGGCAGCCCAACATATCCCAACCCCATTATTGTTATTTTCATACTCTCCAAGGTTCTCTAACTCAATTTATAAACTTTTTCTTAAACTAACAATCTTTAAATACACTATCCTACTCCTCATTAAAGAGCAATAAAATGAAAAAACTATTGGTAACCGGAGCAAGCGGATTGCTAGGCGCAAGCATAGTATACGAGCTCAACAGGTACTTTGAGATCTATGCTGTTTATAATGAGCACAAGATAATCTCAAGATATGCTAAATACTTTAAGCTTGACCTGACTGATAAAGAAATGACAGAAAAGGTTATAGAAACAATAAAGCCAGACATCATAATCCACACAGCAGCAATGACTAATGTTGATTTATGTGAATCAAAGCCTGAGCTTGCAAAAAAAGCAAATGTGGAAGCAACAGGTAATATAGTTGATGCCTGCAAAAAATTCAATATAAAACTGATTCATATCTCTACTGATTATGTTTTTGACGGAGAAAAAGGAGATTACACTGAACTAGACAAGCAAAACCCAGTAGATGTTTACGCTCAGACAAAGTGCGATGCAGAAAATATAGTAAACACTCTTGATAACACCCTAATAATCAGGACCAGCATCTATGGATGGAATCTCCAGAAAAAACAAAGCTTTGTAGAATGGGTACTCTCTACCCTTAGGGATGAAAAAGAAGTTCCAGCAATAACAGACCAAAAAACATCAATGATATTTGTAAATGACTTGGCTAAAATAATAAAATTCATGATCCATAAAAACCTTAAAGGCATCTATAACGTTGCTTCCCAAAGCCCTTTATCAAAATATAAAGTCGCATTAAAAACAGCAGCTATTTTTGGATTAGACCAAGCCCTTATAAAGCCAACAACAACAGAGGAATTGATGAAAAAGGTTGTGTGGAAAGCAGAAAGGCCAAAAAACACATCCTTAAACATCTCAAAGATTGAAAAACTGGTCAAAATGCCCTCATTCGATGAAAGCCTTGACCATATGAAAAAATTAGAGAACAGTTACAAAAAGCAGTTTGTTGATTATGCTTAGGGCTATTAAGATTACTCTAGTACAATCCTCTGGGGTTTCCCTCTTAATCTTTGGTAAAAATCTATTAATTCAGCCCCCAATGAATCTACTTTAATTTTATCAAAAGAAAAATCATCTTCTTCACTTTTAAAAGTAGGTATCTGAATTGCCTTGGCACGATCCCACCGTGCCCCTTCCATATCCCTCGGGTCGTTGCTTATATATACTGTTCTTGTTTCATGGGTATTAAAATGTCTACGTGCCCAAGTTAGAATATTTGGAAGATGTATATCTTCTGCAGGAAAATATTTCATATCCTCCAAAGCATATACCCTGGCAATCCTATCTATCAATTTTACATCACTTAAATCTGATTCAACCCTATCTCTATGTTCATATGATGAAATTGCCATTTGGCTTGATGCATATCTATCTAGAAAATTATAGAAGCCATCTCTAATAATATGGTCTCCATTTTCTGGCAAAATACCCCCATATAAATTCACAATTATTAAGTCAGCCATAGTGCAAGGGAATCAAAATATATTTAAGAACCTTCCCTTTTTTAACCCCATTATTATAAGAACCTATCTAATCAACTATACTTCTTAAAAAACTTCCCAAACACTTCAACAATATACGCTATCATCTCTTCAGTAATCCCTGGATAACATCCTATAAAGAACGAATTATCCTTGACCATCTCTGTATTTGTATCAACTCCAGCTAGCTTGATATCAACACCCTTGTATGCTGGCTGATTCCTTAGATTCCCTGCAAAAAAAGGCCGTGTCTCTATGTTGTGCTTTTCAATAAAGTCAACAATCTCCTTTCTCTTAAAGCCTGCTTTTGGATTTACTGTTAATGGCAAAGCAAACCATGCAGGGTCTGATTCTGGTGTAGGCTCAGGAAGTATAAGGGAATCACCATAATCCTTTAACCCTTCAACTATCATATTGAAATTCTTTCTTCTTATCTCAATGAATTTAGGAAGCCTTTTCATCTGCGCAACAGCAAACGCTCCCTGCATCTCCACTATCTGCGAGTTATAGCCAATATTAGTGAACATATACCTTTTGTCATACCCTTCAAATCCCTTGCTTTCAGAGTCAAACCTTGTTGGGCAGTCATAGGACGGGTCAAGAGACACATCACAGACAGGGCAGACACACGCCCTTCCCCATGCTCTTAGTGATTTGATAATGGCAGAGTATTCAGGCCTGTCATATGTTATTGCGCCGCCATTGCCTGTAGTGATCATATGTGCGCAATAGAATGAATGTCCTGCAAAATCCCCAAAAGTTCCGACATTCTTGTTTTTGTATTTGCTTCCATAAGCATCGCAGCAATCCTCTACCACAAATAAGTCATGCTTTTTCGCAAGCTCCATAATCTGGTCCATCTCACATGGATTGCCTAAAAAGTGCATAGGCAATATCCCTCTTGTTTTGTCAGTAATGGCCTTTTCAACTAGATTAATGTCAAAATTATAGTTCTTCATATCAATATCAACCAAAACCGGTTTAAGATTGTTGTGTAAGATTGAGTTAATCGTAGCAGGATGATTCATAGCAGACGCAATCACCTCATCTCCATCCTTCATTGGATTTTTCAAACCTTTATTTTTTGTAGCAAGCAAAGAGATTGTCAGCGCTGATGACCCTGAATCAACAGTATCACAATACTTAGCCCCAATAAATTTTGCAAAAAGGCTCTCAAATTCCCTTGTAAGCTTCCCAGAAGCAAGCCAGCCATCAAACAAGGATGACATAACATTATTGACCTCATTCTCATCAAAGATAGGCCCTGAATACTGGATCTTTGTCTTGCCTGGAATAAACTTCTTTTCATCTTCCTTTAATTTAAAGAATTCCTTAGTAAGTGCATCTATCTTTGACCTTATTTCTTTCTCTTTATCAGAATTTCCATCTGTCATTTACTCTGTTGGCTAAATTGGGGGCATATATAAAATTTTCTCTTCTCCCATCTAATTCATAATATTTAAATAGAATGCACCAGCCCTAATTCAGTAAAAATGGATAAGAACAAGATATTAGTTTCCATCATTGTACTTAATTATAATGGTAAGAAAATGGCAGATAATCTGCTTAAATCCCTCAATAAAGTGGATTTTCCCAAGAATAAGATAGAGATAGTCTTTGTAGATAACGGCTCTACTGATGGAAGCCAGGAATTTATTAGAACTAACTACCCAAATATTAAACTGGTTGAGAACAAAGAGAATCTAGGATTTGATGAAGGCATGAACATAGGCGTAAGAAACTCAAAAGGCAAATATGTAACACTATTAAGCAATGATCTGACAGCTGATAAAAACTGGCTAAAGATTATGGTAAATACTATAGAGTCAGACAAGAACATTGGCTGCGTAAATCCATTGGTCTATGATAAAAATGAAAAAGGAAAGTATCTCTTTGAAGGCTATGGAACTACAACATTAATTCAATTTAACGCCCTTCTTAAGAATGTGGACAGAAACACAAAAGATCCTATGAAAATCTTCAGCACAGGAGGCTGTTGCTTGTATAGGAAAGACATACTTGACGTGCCTTTTGATCCAGACTATTTCATCTATTCTGAAGATACCTATCTTGGGTGGCTTATGCGTTTGAAAGGTTACGAAGCAGTTCAATCCCCATCAGCCATACTGTATCATGAATATTCTGCAACTATCGGAAAGATGAAGGACCGGGAGAAATTTACAATATTCTATGCAGAAAGAAACCGATTCATGAATATGCTTATATTTTATGAATGGGCAACACTGGCTAAATTAACTCCATTAATGACTATATTCTCCATATTCCTGAATATCTACGATATAAAAAGAATTGGTACAAGAACGAAGATATACATCTGGCTGTTATCAAATTTTGGAAAGATTCTGAATAAAAGAAAAAAAATCCAAAAACAAAGAAAAGTACAGGATTCTGATATCATAAAATACATGTCAAGCGATTTTTTCAATCCAAAAACCATTAAGAACAGCTTCTTCCAGAAAATAATAGTACTCTTAAATAAAGCCTCATCCTATTACTGCAGATTAGTTGGATTAAAAACAATAGAGTCTTATGGCGGAAAATTTGAGACCATAAAGCCAAAAAAGAATGAAAGCTAAAAATACAAGAGTATTATTTGTATATCCTGTAACCAGGCCAGAATTTATGCCTATTACTTTCTATCATGGGATTGCTCACCTGTCTTCTGTCTTAAAACAGCAGGGCTATGCTACAGACATGCTGTATATATGGGAATTTGACAGAAAGAAGATAGCAGATAAATTAGATTCCTTTAAGCCAGGCTTGATTGCAGTAAGCTCAGTAACAGACCAGTTAGACCTTGCAAAAAACATAATTAGCTTTATAGGTAAAAACCAGAAAATACCAATCATCTTAGGAGGCATCCACGCAACAGTTGACCCTGAAGAATCAATCAAAATACCCGAACTTACCGGCATCTGCATGGGTGAAGGAGAATACGCTTTGCTCGAATTAGCTGATGCTATTGAGCAAAAAAAAGACTACCACAACATAAAGAACTTCTGGTTTAAAAAAGACAATGAAATCATAAAAAACCCCTTAAGGCCCCTTATCAATGACATTAATAACCTTCCTTTTCCAGACAGAGAGCTCTTTACAGAAAATGCAGGAGTTTCTGATGAAGTCGGATTTAAAGCCACTAGAAACTGCCCATATCAGTGCGCTTTTTGTGTAAACAAGCATATGATGGGCTTATACCAGGGAAAAGGCAAATACATAAGGATAAGGTCTGTAGATAATCTTCTAAAAGAGATTCTTGAAGTAAAGAATAAATACAAGATAAGAAAAGTCCTTATGGACGATGAAATATTTGGAATTGACAAGAAATGGCTAAAGGAATTCTGTGAAAAATACGAACAACAGGTCAAGCTGCCTTTTATCATAAGCACAAGAGTTAACCTAATAGATGAAGAAACAGTAAAAATGCTGAAAAAAGCAGGCTGTTTTGAGTTCAAGATGGCTATTGAGTCAGGCAATGATTACTTAAGAAACGAAATCCTGAAAAAAAACATAACAAAAAAACAGATCATCGATGCTTTTAGATTAGTCAGAAGGTATGGGATGAAAGCAACTACCTACATAATGATTGGAGTTCCATACGAAACCGAAGAAACCATAAGGGAAACAATCAGGCTATGTAGAAAAGTAAAGCCATACAGGATGGGAATAGCTGTTTTCCAGCCTTACAAAAGCGGAGGAGACCTCTACAAACTGTGTGAGGATAAAGGATGGATAAGCAACAGAAAATCAGATTCATACTTTAATGAAGTAAGTGTTTTAGACCAGCCTTCTATCTCAAAAGAAACAATTACATATTACAAAAGAACATTTGTTGGCTATGTAAATTACCCCACCCTAAGCGCAATAATTGACAAGATAAGAATTACAAGAAAATACAGCCTTTATACGCTATTGTTAAAACTTAAACGCTTTGTTGCCCTTAACCTGCCTCCAAGATATATTGATTTTATAATGAAACATATTAAGACGTTTTAGAACTATGAAACCAATAATCAATTTTATTAAACACGGCAAAGATATTCCCTTGCAGAATGTTAATGAGTTTAACCTGAAAAAATCAAGAAACCCTTTCTACTATTTCTTCTTCTTTAGAAAGGTAAAGCAATGCAATGTCCTTCACTACCACTATACAAAAAGCTTGTTTCTTAACAGGCTCTTTAATCTGGCTTTATACTTCGTTGCCAAATTCCCTCATGGGCCTGCTATGGTTATTTTGGTAGAAGACCATATAGCTGCTAAAAAAAACTATCTTGATATTTTATTATACAAACATAGCGATATAATTGAAGTTTATTCTTTAGAATCAAAAAACAAGCTAATAAAAAATTATAATCTTCCTGAAAAAAAGATAACAGTTTTGGATAAAAATATGTCCAACATAAAAGACGACCATAAAAAAGCCTTTTTCATGAACGAATGCGGGCATCCCTCATGGATATACAATCAGAGGAACCAGAGAGA
>Ga0187833_10000879_pt1 | contig 35279 bp, 34 predicted proteins | sample ETNtaG_37_FD_167968 | JGI IMG/M metagenome (GOLD analysis project Ga0187833, IMG submission 167968) | Marine microbial and viral communities from oxygen minimum zone, Eastern Pacific Ocean - ETNP2014_SV_400_PacBio MetaG (Illumina Assembly) | ecosystem: Environmental > Aquatic > Marine > Hypoxic...
TCATATCTTTTATAGCATCACCACAACTATCTACCGCGATAATAGTATCTTTATTTAATCTTGGAGCTATTTTAATAGCCTCAGCAAATGCATGAGCAGGTTCCAATGAAGGTCTAACTTTCTCTAATCTTGAAACTAACTTAAAAGCTTGAAGAGCTTCCTCATCAGTTGCAGAAGTATATCTGGCTCTTTTTGAATCTTTCAAAAGACAATGTAATGGGGAAACTCCTGGATAATCCAAACCTGCGCTAATGGATTCTGTTTCTTCTATCTGACCTTCGGCATCTTGAATTACATATTGAACTGCTCCATGCAAAATACCAATTTTGGCTCCATTGGTTAGCGGAGCAGCATGTTTTTTACTATTTTTTGGACCACCAGCTTCAACACCAATAAGTTCAACTTGATTTCTGTTATAATCTATAAATTCGTTCCAAAAACCCATAGCGGAAGATCCTCCGCCTACGCAATTAATTAACTTTAATTTTTCTGGAACTTTTCCAAATTCTTTTTTAACTTGAATCATGAGTTCCCTAGAAATTTGCGCAGTACTCCATGCACAAATTTTAATGAATATATTAGGTCCAACGGTTGAACCCACGCACATATGTGTTGTATCACAATGGGAAACCCAATATCTCATACACTCACTAACAGCATCAACAAGAGTTTTACTTCCCGAATCTACAGGAACGATTTCAGCTCCATTTTTTCTCATGGCACGACAATTAACTGCTTGGCGTACAATATCTTTGGTTCCCATAAATATTTTACACTTAAGATCAAATTTTTTCGCAGCCATACTTAGCATCTTGCCAGCATAACCCGCTCCCGTGTCTCCAATTATGTATTTTTTTTTAGCTCTTTTACATATTAGCGCATGAACAGTGGCATTATAGATTTTATGAGCTCCACCATTGGCTTTCGAGACTTGTTTACACCAAATTTGAGCACCTCCCAAATATTTAGTTAGATTTTTTAATTTAAAAAAAGGAGTTGGGGCACCTACATAATTTTTGAAATAATAATCTCTATCATTTAGAAATTTCTTTTCACGGCGGAGTTTTTCAAAAAGATTTGCCAGATTTTCAATTGGCTTTTTTAAAGTCTCGGGTACATAATTACCACCGAATTTTCCTCCATATAAATAACTTTTATTATGTTGGTCAATTAAAAGTTTACCCTTTTTTAATTTCATCACAATTTTTTTGCCTTTAGTAAAAAATCTGAAATCTTTTTAGAAGATTTTACTCCAGGATTATCTTCTAAACTTGAAGAAATATCAATTTTTTTTGAAATTTTCGATGCTTTTTCAAGATTGTTTATACTTATTCCCCCAGCAAGAAACCAATTATTAATTTCAATATTTTTTAAGTAACTCCATTTAAAAATAAAACTTTTTTCCATAGCTGAAGAATCAAATAGAAACTCATCGGCAATACCTATGTATTGTTTATATAAATTTATATCTTCTTTTTTTTTTACTTTAATAGCCTGAATAATTTTTTTGTTAGATATCAGTTTTAATGTTTTACTTTTCGATGGGGAAGTTTCATATATTTGAAGATAGTCAAATTGATCTTTAATTTTTTCAACAAAACTATTTTCTGGTTTTACTAGAACTGCAACTTTCTTGATATAATTAGGTACAATCGAAGTAAGTTTATTGGATTCTGCGATTGATAAATTTCTTGGTGAAGGAGGATAAAAAATAAATCCTAAATATTGGCATCCCCCGTTTTGAACAATTGTTTTGATAATATTTTTAGAGTTTATGCCGCAGATTTTTATCTCTATTGGCATATATTTATGTTTTTATTGATGCCGCTACCTGATTTAAGTTTTCTTCAATATTTCCTTTTATCAAGCTTCTTCCCATAATTATTTTGTTAGATCCATTTTTTATACTTTCCAAAGGAGTGCAGACTCTTTGTTGATCGTCACTGCTATCGTTAGGCATACGTACCCCTGGGCTAAATATTTGGAGATTGGAACCAAGAATTTTTCTAACTGTTTTGGCTTCATGTCCAGAACAAACTACGCCAATTCCCATTTCTCTGGCCATTTTTGCGAAATGTTCAACCTGTTGCATGATGCCACTATTATTTCCCATAATTTTTAAATCATTATCATTTAAAGAAGTTAAAATAGTTACCATTAAAATTTTAGGTCGAGATTTAATTTCACCAGCAGCCTCTTTGGCTTTTTCTATCATTGCTTTTCCGCCTTGAGCGTGAATCGTTAAAAAACCAAATTTAATATCATCCAGGGCTTTTATTGCTTTATAAACAGTTTGAGGTATATCATTCAATTTAAGATCCAACATTAGATCGTTGACCCCTATGTTGTTAAATTTTTTTATTCCATCTTTTCCATTTGCATTAAAAAATTCTAAACCCAATTTTACCGTAAAAATTTTATCTTTTATTTTTTTTGTTATTTCTAAAGCTCGATGAGTGTCCGTTGTATCCAAAGCGAGAATAATTTTATTCATTTTGAGCAGTATTCTGATTTAATTTTTGAAAAAATTCTTTACTCATTTTCCAGTGAACACTTTGTTTGGCAGGAATCTCTACTCTAGATCCATCCTTAGGATTTCTGCCGATTCTAGATTTTAATTGTTTAGCTTTGAAAGATCCGAACCCTCTAATTTCAACATTATTACCTTTAGCAATTGTTTTGATTATTTCATGCAATACAAAGTTTAAGGCTTTTTCTAAATCTTGCCTAAGAAAATGAGGATAAGAGTTAGCTAATTGATCTAATAATTGACTTTTAACAAAGCTCAATTTTATTTTTCTTCTTTTTCACTTCTTTTGAGGACTTTAGGAAGCTCAGCAAAAGGCAATGATCTGCCGCTATCTACGCTGCCGTATTTTATAATTGCTTCCTTAGTTTGTTCTTCCTCAAGCATTTTAATTGACAAAGATACTTTTCTTTTTTTTAAATCTAGATCTTGTAACATGCAATCTACTTTATCGCCTTTATTAAAACGATTAGTTCTTTGATCTTCCTTATTTATCGCAATTTGATTTTTTTTAATTAATATTTTCATTGGACAACCATTTGGCGAAACTTTGATACTATTATCTAAAGTTTCAAGGATAATTACGGTTATAATATCTTTCTTCTTTTTGTTTTTGAAATAATCTAGCGGATCTGGCAACAATTGCTTCAAACCCAATCTTATTTTCTCTCTCTCTTCATCATATTCCAATACCATTGCTGTTATTGAGTCATTTTTATTAAATTTTTTAAGCTCCATATCTGATTCTTCATGCGAAATATCTTTATAGTGAATCATTGCATCTAAATCAAAATCTTTGATATTAATAAATAGAGCAAATTCAGTAATATTTTTTATTTTTCCATTAACTTTGGAGCCAACTGGAAATTCCTTTTCAAACTTTTTCCAAGGATTGGGTTGGGTGTTTTTATAAGATAAAGATATTCTTCTTTTATTAATATCAATTTCCATGATCATTACTTCAATCTTTTGAGAAAGTGACAAAAGCTTTTTTGCTGAAGCATTCTTTTTAGTGTGGGATAGTTCTGATTGATGGCATAAACCTTCCAATCCATCTTCTAGAGATAGAAAAACTCCATAATCAGTTATTTTACGTACTTCTGCAAGATAAATTTTTCCAACTTTGTAATTATTTATTTTAGTTTCAAACGGATCAGGTGTTAACATCTTTACTGAAGTTGAAATTTTTTTATTTTCATTATCAATTTTAATAATTTTTAATTTTTGTTTTTGGCCGATTGTAAATAGTTCTTCTGGATGACCAATTCGACTCCAAGAACACTCATTGATATGCGTCATGCAATCAATCCCGTCTAAATCAAAAAAAACACCGTATTCGGTTATTCCTTTAACTGTTCCTTCAACAATATCACCTTCATTAAATTTGCGTAGTACTTCTTCTTTGCTGGCATTCTTCATATTTTCTAGGATAGCCCTTCTAGAAACCACAATGTTGCCTCGAATCTTGTCACATTTTACAATCATGAATTTTTGAGGTTCTTTCATTAAGTGGTTGATATTTTTTTGAGGTTTGAAATCGACTTGACTTCCTGGCAGAAAACATAAAGAGGATTGAACTTCGACTATGAAACCACCTTTTATTTTAGAAACAATTTGCCCCTGAACTTCTTCTTTATTTTCAAAGGCTTTTTCAAGTTGTTTCCAGCTTTTTAATTTTCTAGCTTTTTCTCTGCTGATAACTAAATCGCCTTTTTTATCTTCTAACTTTACGACTAAGACAGATATTTTTGAACCTATTTTTAAGTTACCTTCTTCTTTTAAGAGCTTCATTTCATTAATATCTAAGGTGCCTTCAGATTTAGCTCCTGGCAATTCTAAAAATACAAGTTTGTTTGTAATTTTTGTAATTGTACCTTCAGCAATTTTTCCTTCAGAAAGCTGTGTTTTTGAAAATTCGTTATTTAATAATTTTTCAAATTCTTTTCTTTTTGGTGAGTTTAAATCTCTATAAATTTCTTCCATACTTTTCTTTTAATTTTTTCTCTACAATCCTCGAAAGCATTGTTAGCATTTGTTTTTTATTTACTTTCGAGGTGTCAACAATTACAGCATCCTGCGCAGGTTTTAAAGGGCTTATTTTTCTTTTTGAATCATTTAAATCTCGCAATTTTATTGCCTTTTTGACCTCATTAAATGAAATTTTATTATTTGTTTTTCTATATTCTTTTAATCTTCTTTTTGCGCTGGTATTTAAAGAGCATATAAAAAATAATTTTAAATCCGCTTTTGGAATTACAACAGTACCGATGTCACGACCTTCGATAATACAGAGTTTATTTTTGGCAAAATTTATTTGATAAGCTTTTAATAGATCTCTTATTTTTTTAATTTTAGCGATTTCCGAAGTATATTTGGTTACTTTGATTCCAAATAAATTTCTATTTCTTAAATCTTTTAAAGTAATTTTTTTTGTTATTTTTTTTAATAACAAATTTCTAGATTTTATTTTTTTAGTTTTAAGAAGCTTATAGGCAATAAAACGATACAAAAGACCGGAAGTTAGGAGTTTGAAACCATATTTTTTTGCAATTAATTTACTGCCCGTTGTTTTTCCTGAACCTGCCCCTCCATCAGCGGCAATTAATAATTTAATATTATTTTTCAATTTCATACTTTGCACCCAGTTGTTTCATTAAATTTAGAAAATTTGGGAAACTTGTAGCAACAGAATTAAAATCTTTTATTTTTATTTGTCCACCAAAAACTTGACACATTACAAATAGCGACATGCAAACTCTATGATCAAAATGTGTATCGATAGTGTAAGATTTATTTAAATTAATTTTTGGATTTCCAATAATTTTAATGGTTTCCTGTTTTAATTTAGTTTTTATGCCTATTTGATTTAAAATTGAATTCATAAGATTCAAACGTGGACTTTCTTTTTTATTTAACTCACCCAAACCAGAAAAAATAGTAGTCCCCTTAGCCTTGGCTGCGGCAATCATCAAAATTGTAAATTCATCAATTGCGCTTGGAACTAAATAAGCAGGACAATTGATAGATTTTAAAGCACTGCTTTTTACAACTATATCTCCAACTTTTTCTCCACACCTAGTTTTAATATTCATTAGTTTTATTTTTGCATTCATTTTTTTTAAAATTATGATTGCACCTGTCCTCGTCGGATTGAGATTTATGTTTTTAATTTTAATTACAGAGTCTTTAGTTGTGAGAGTTAAAACTATAAAAAAAGCTGCCGAAGACATGTCTCCTGGTATAGTTAAATCAAAAGCTTTGAAATCTTTTTGACCTCTGATAGAAATAAGATTGTAATTTTTAAATTTTTTTATTTTGATTCCAGCTCCCGCAAATTTTAGTATATTTTCTGTATGATCTCGTGATTTTCTTAATTCTTTTATTTGATTTAAATTAGGACAATTTAAAGATGCAAAAATAACACTTGATTTGACTTGTGCCGAACCTATTTTTTCTACATGATTTGTTGCCAAAGGCATTTCAGTTCCTGTCATAAAAAGAGGTAAAGTTTTTCTGTTTTTTGGTTTAAACCTGCAACCAAATTTTTCTAAAGGACCTGTTATTCTTCCCATTGGTCTTTTGAAATTTATAGTTTGGTCACCAAATATCTTAATTGTTTTCGGGTAAGTAACTAATAGACCCATTATTAGTCTTGCAAGAGTTCCCGAATTACCCACATTAATAGTTAGATTATTTTTAATTTGAAAAGACCCCAGGCCATTTCCATAGACGTAATAAACATTGTTTTTTTTAATAATTTTAACTCCGAGATTCTTCAGGGTTTTTATGGTGTTCAAAACATCCTCCGCCTCTAAAAGGCCTCTAAGTTTTGAAACTCCATAAGCTTGACTGGAAATTAGCAATGCTCGATGTGAGATACTTTTATCTCCTTCAACAAATATAGATTTATTAAATTTGTTTATTTTTTTTTCAACTACAACTGAAAAAGGTTTCATTAAAGGTTAATACTGCAATTATATATTAAGTAACAGAAAAGTGTTCCCCAAAGTACAGCCGACGGGCTTGTTTATTATGAATTATTTCTTTTGGTTTTCCGTTTGTTATAATTTCACCTCCAGAAATAATTGAACAATGATCTACAATTGATAACACATTTTGCGCTGAGTGATCTGTAATGAGGACTGAAACTCCTTTCTTTTGAAGATTAATTATTATTTTTTTAATCATATCAATATTTATTGGGTCAACGGCTCCGTAAGGTTCATCCATTAACAATATTTTTGGATTATTAACTAGAGCTCTAGCTATAACTAATTTCTTTCTTTCGCCACCTGACAAATTGTTGGCCATTACATTTCTTAAATGGCTTAAATTAAATTCCGACAATAGTTCTTGAACAATACTTTCTTGTTTGATTCTATCCTTAATTGTTATTTCAGCAATTGCTTTCAAATTGTTTTCACAAGTTAATCCTTTGAATACTGAGTCATTTTGAGGAATATATCCTATTCTAAATTTTTTTGCTCTTTCATGGATTGCAAAATCAGTTATTCTTGTTCCTTCTACGAATACATTCCCATGATCTGCTTTCATAATTCCTAAAAGGATATTAAAAGTTACAGATTTTCCTGCTCCATTGGGTCCTAAAAGTCCAAAAATTTCACCTTTATTAATTTCAAAATCAATTTTTCTTAATATGACTCTATTACTAATCGACTTAGAGATTCCTTTAACTGTTAAAATTGGCTTTGATTTAAATTTTAATATTCTAAATTTTTTTACAGAAGACATAACTAATTTTTATATTTTACTCGTACTTTACTATCTTTTTCGAACATAAAAATATCTGCTTCGTTTTTCAAAATATCTATGTTCACCTTGTCTGCAATTAAAAATCCTAATCCATCCGTATTGTTATATTTCACGTTCAAGTTATTGTAAGCTGTGATTAAATTTTTTGACATAAATAAATCCAAATTATCACTAGTTATGACGTTGTCCTGTTCAGTGACCTTCACATTGCCCCAAAACTCACAGTCATTAGTCGTTTTGTCGTGCAAAGCTTTATCAGATTGAATATGGATTGTTCTTTTATTCATTTTGATGATGACAAAAACATTTTGAAGGTGGCTTATATTTGGCTCTTCGTGTTTTATTTTTGCACTGGTTGCATTTATTTCAAAAATAGTTACACCTGATGTGCCAACATAGCTTACATCTTCTATAATATTCCTTGTTTCTTCTGTTATCTTACTAACATCTTCAGTTTCGGTACTTTTATCAATATTAACGATTTTACCTTTTTCTTTGGAGTAATAAGTGAAAAAAAATAATATTATACCTGATATTACAAGAAAAAATTGAATAATTTTACTTTTCTTCACCTGATTCCTAGCGCTAAAGCCGTATGCATGTGTAAGACACCTACCAGTCTTTTAATCTTTTTTTTGATATCCTTTTTTTTTGTCACTAAAAGAGATGTTATACTTTTGGAGTTCATTGTATTAATTGCAGAAAGTGCAGTATCTGTATCTGCGGTCCAGGTTGGATTTTTAGTTGCAACTTTTACGATTTTTTTCTTATATAAATTATTCGAATGTCTTCGTATATCTCCATCTGTTAGTAGCATTATTAAATTTTTATGTTTTACACAAACTATTCCTAATTTTTTTTTGTTCATTTCGGTTATTGCGGCTCTCATCATTTTGTTAGAAGAAATAAATGGAATTTCTTTTCCTTTTGTCATTATCTCTTTTACTTGAACTAAAGCTGTAGCTAAAGAACCTCCAGTATGATGTTCTACAAATTTTTTATTCGTCCATTTTTTTCTTTTCATTAAAGATATAGCAAGCGAATCTCCCCAAGAAAGAAAATTTATACTCGATGATGTTGGAGCCAGTGAAAAACCTGCCTCAATAACTTTCGGTAACAAAATTTTGACTGTAGAATAACGAAGTAGCATTGAAGAGGATTTACAGCTTACGCCAATAACTGGGATATTGTTTCTTTTGGCGTATCGCAAAATGCTATTTAATTCCGAAGATTCTCCTGAGACACTAAATACCAATAGCACATCACGATTTTTTTGAATAGCACCTAGGCCCCCATGTTGCAAATCATTTGCTGAAAAGGCAATGCTTGGTGTGCCTAAACTTGATAAAGTGGAGGCGGTCTTGAGTCCACATAAATAACTTTTGCCAACTCCAACAACTAAACATTTTCCAGTAATTTTAGAAATTAAGTTAATAGCTTTTGAAAATTGGGAAGAGCGATTAAAGCTTGCCAATAATTTTTTGAGCGCCTGTATTTCAGTATTTATAGTTTGCTTTGCGATTTTTATATCTTTATTCATTTTTTTAGTGTGCAAAAATATCTTCGGTAAATAATTTTTCATCTAACTTGATGCGACTTGGTAAAAATTTCATGCAATTTTCAAAGAGTTCTAATCTATTTTCTCTCACTAACATTTTATGTAACGCATCTTTTATTTTATGTAAATGAATTACATCTCCAGCAGCATACAGGAGCATAGCATCTGTCATATCATCTAGATTCTTATTCCAATCGCTCGAACCATACTGCTTATTAAGTTTCTTACCTTCACAAAATTCAAAAACTAAATCTTTTAATCCGTGATTTTGACTATAAGTTCTAACGAGTTTTGAACAAATCTTGGAATCCCAGATATTTTTTACCTGGCACTTTAGAAAATATTGTAGATTTAAAACATCATATCTAAGATAGTGACCTATTTTTGTTATATTTTCATTTTCTAAAATATTAACAATATTGGGACATTGGTATTGTTGACTAGGCTGAATAATATAAGCATCATTATTTCCAGAAGAAAGCTGAACAAGAGATAATCGATCTCGATGAGGTATCTGAAGTCCAGATCCTTCAGTATCTAAGCTAATATTACTGTGTTTTTCTAACTCTTTTAATGCATCTGAAGATATGTCACCTTTAAACTTATAAATTTTTGTCATACATAAAAATATATATAATGTTAATAATAGCAAAATGCAAAAAAATCTAGGAAAAGTGGTCTGTATTTTTGGGGCAAGCGGATTTATTGGAAGACATTTAATCAGACGATTAACAAAAAAAGACTTTAGGATCATTGCTGCCACGCGATCGCCCTATTTACACGGTTATTTGAATCCACTAGGAAACCCAGGACAAATCGAACTTGAAAAAGTTAGTCTCTTTGATGAAGAAAGGTTAAGAACTTTGATAAAAAATTCCGATGTGGTTATCAATCTTGTTGGAATTTTGCATGAAACTAAAAAACAAAAATTTGAAAATATTCATACAATATTTCCTGACTTGTTATCAAAACTATGCGGTGAACTAAACGTCAAAAAACTTGTTCATATCAGTGCCTTAGGAATTAACGAAACGGTTAGCTCTCAATATATGCTGTCAAAGTTAAAAGGCGAAAAAAATATTATAAATAATTTTGATCGTTCTGTAATTTTAAGACCATCAGTTATATTTGGTCCCGAAGATAAATTTTTTAATCGGTTTGCCTCGTTGGCTGAATTTTTCCCCGCTCTTCCTTTGATTGGCGGAGGTTTAACTTATTTTCAACCAATTTATGTAGGAGATATAGCAAAATCTATTGTTACAGTTCTAGAAAAGGAGGAAATTAATAACAATATTTATGAATTAGGAGGACCCCGAACTTTTACTTTTAAGGAATTGATGAAAATTTTATTAAAACAAATAAATAAGAAAAGATTACTTGTTCCAGTCCCATTTTTATTTGCAAAATTTCAAGCAAGGATTTTACAATTATTCCCTAAACCTCTATTAACCACCGATCAAGTAGAGATGTTGAAATATGATAACATTGTTAGCAATAAATATCCCACACTTAAGGATTTGAAGATTATTCCTGAAACTATCGAGTCAGTACTACCAAATTATATCTGGCGATTTAGGAAAGGTGGACAATTCGCAAAGTTGTAATGAAAAATAAAAATTACAAACCGTAGCCACCAGGAATAATTATATAGTGTATTGCCAATACTATTCCAACCGATACGCTTAAACCAAAGACCATTTTAACGAAGTCTTTACCGATAAGTGGAAACACGTATTTAAATTTATACTCTTTATTCATTGTAGAAATTGCTAGTTCTCTTCCACATAACAATCCTACAAAAACCCATGTAGTTGACATTGGAATGTCATTTAATTCTTTGAAATAATAGAGCACTAATGCATAGATTGTATTAATAATAGTTGCTGATCTTGCGTACCTAGTTCCAGTTTTATCCAAAACAACTTTTTGTATTGGACCTCCATGTATGTAAAAAATATAAAAAAGGAGAATTGAAAAATAAATAAGAACAATAGCTAATAACGAAATATTAAGACTTCTTGGTAAATAAACCGCAATGTTTGCAACATCGTGCATTAACCAAGTGCCCCACAAAAAAGCTGAAGTTACCCAAACTGCATTACGCCAAAAGGCAATTTTCCATTCATCGGTAATTTCATCGAATTTTTCATTAATGAATTTAGAAATAGCAATCCAACAAATATAAGCAATAATAGCTGCAATTCCATAACCTACGACGCTTTTTAAAAGCATTTTTTCAAGTACAATTGTTGAAGCAAATGCTGACAATACTAAGAAAGTTGTTGAAACTGGAATTCCAACTCTTGTTAGTAATAATAATATTCCAGGGGCAACAGCGTGATACCATTGAATTTCCTGGTAAGGGATTCGTGTTAATCTTCCGTATGAGATGTCGCCATCGTGTGTTAACCATCCATAAATTACTGTTACAATCATAGCAGCAGAAGCAGCGGTAGCTAAAGTGTACCACTTAAACCATTTTTGTTTAGATGCAATAAAAGTACCCAAAGTTTGAATGGAGTCATTTGCAATTACTGACCAACCTGCTAATGCAAAACCGACGACTGTGTAAATTAACGTTAGTTCCATATAGTCATTTTAGAGACTGTCTTTTATATAGGCTTATGTTGAAAACTAATCCAGCGAAAAATTAAATTATCTTACAAATCGTTAAAGTAAAACTTTTACAAATATATTAGCTTAGGTTAGGAAACAATATAAAGATTTATAGAAAAAATTATGAATGAGATTATGCTGTTTTAATTTTCTTTTCGATAAATTGAGGAATCTCATCACCTTTTCCGATTAAATCTTCTTTTTTGTTCTTTGGCTGGAATGCATATAAAACGTGTAGCTTGCAATAGGAAAAATCTTTCATTGATTTTCTACCACAAAAGTAAAAATTCGGTTCATTAGGATGTCCGATTGGCCATTTACAAATATTGTCATGCAGTTCTTCTAAAGATTTTGGATTTTCGGGTTCAAAATTTTTATCTAGCAACAGTGAATTAAATTTACTTTTGCGTGTTTTCCTTACAGGTTGTGTAGCATTTTCCTGACGCCCTGAAACATGTTTAGGGCTATCGTTTTTTGGAATAGATTTTGTAGAAAGTTTTAATCGAAAACCCTTTCCAATAATACTATTGCGTGTCTTTCCGATAATAGTCGCAATTTGACCTGCCGTATTACCCTTGCCATATAATTCCTTCAATTTACTTACCTGATCTGGTGTCCAGCTCATAAATTACCTTTTCTATATATAGTGTTAATTTGTTATATACCCACAATATCAGGTTAAATACGCATAAATATTTAGAATTTTCAATGTTTTTTTTTAGTTTTTTAACAATTTTTCAGAAAAAGCTAATAAACGTAGTTAACTATGGCTGAATTAGAAATAAAATATGAAATTGGTGTAAGAAGATTTGGATTTATAAATTGGATTGGTGTTTGGACATTATATAAAAAAGAGGTTTTAAGATTCTTTAATGTAATTGGACAAACGATTTTGGGTCCAATAACGACTGCAGGATTATTTTTATTAGTAATTTCATTAGCGATAGGTGAAGAAAGATCATATGTACTTGGCGTTTCTTATATTAATTTTCTTTTTCCAGGATTAATTGCGATGCAATTTCTAATCCAAGCGTTTTCACATTCTTCATCTTCCATATTAATGGGTAAAGTCATGGGCAATATTGTTGATATGATATCTGCGCCATTATCTTCTTTAGAGGTAACAATGGCAATAATATTAGCTTCTGTGACAAGAAGTTTTATTATTGCATCAGTATCAATTATTGTATTTGCATTTTTTCTAAATATACAAATAGATAATATTTTTTATATATTAATTTATCTTTTTTTAGGTTCTTTTATTTTAGGTGCGGTGGGATTTATTGCTGGGTTGTGGGCAGAAAAATTTGATCACATGAGCACTGTTACAAACTTTGTGATTTCTCCATTTGTTTTCTTGAGTGGAAGTTTTTATTCAATAGATAAATTACCAAAATTTCTACAAATTATAAGTGAATATAACCCTTTTTTTTATATGATTGATGGTTTCAGATTTGGATTTATTGGAAGTTCGGATGGATCAATAACTTTTGGCTTAATATATCTTTTTTTACTTTGTGTTATTGTTTGGTTTATATCTTTTATATTATATTTAAAAGGATATAAAATTATATCTTAATAGTTATGAGCTCAATCTTAGAAACGTACACAAGGAAACCTATTTCTTTTACCAAAGGAAAAGGTAGCTATCTCTACACAAAAAATGGGGACAAATATCTTGATTGGGTTGCTGGCATAGCAACCAACATTTTAGGACACTGTCATCCACATGTTGTTAAAGCTATTCAAGATCAGTCTAAAAAACTTATTCACGTTTCAAACGCCTTTATTATACAAGAAGCAGAATCTTTGGCAAAAAGGTTAACAGACAATACTTTCGCAGACAAAGTTTTCTTTTGCAACAGCGGCGCAGAAAGCGTTGAAGGAAGTATAAAAATTGTTAGAAAATATTTTCATACAATTGGGAAACCTGAAAAAAATAAACTCATTTCGATTTCCGGCGCCTTTCACGGCCGGACACTTGCTGCATTATTTTTAGCTAACAATAAATCACATATTGAAGGTTTTGGTCCAAAAGTGGATGGATTTGATCAAGTTCCTTTTGGTGATCATGAAGCGTTAAAAAAAGCTATAAACAAAAATACAGCTGCTATAATTTGCGAACCTCTGCAGGGCGAAGGTGGAATCAGGGTTGTGCCTGACCATTGTTTGAAAGGTTTAAAAGAAATATGTGATGAAAATGGAATATTGCTAATATTTGATTCTGTGCAAACTTCTTTTAGAACGGGAACTCTATTAGGATTTGAAAATTCAGGTATTTCTCCTGATATTTGTTGTGTGGCTAAAGGATTTGGAAATGGGTTTCCAATTGGCGCTATTTTATTAACAAAAGAAGTATCAAAAGGGATGTCTCCCGGTTCTCACGGAAGTACATTTGGAAATAATTTATTAGCATGCGCCGCAGCTCATGCAGTGCTTGATATTGTTTTGACAAAAGGTTTTTTTGAAGAGGTTAAGGTAAAAGGTGAATATTTTGATAAAGAATTGAAAAAAATAAAGGATGATTTTTCAAAAATTATAGAAGAAGTAAGAGGCATTAACTTTATTAAAGGTTTAAAATTAAAAGTTGATACTAGTAATTTTATGTCGAAATTAATGGAACATAAATTGCTTGTTGTTAAATCTGCCCAAAATTGTATTCGATTATTTCCTTCTTTATTAAGTACAACTGGCGAATTAGATATGGGTATCAAAATTATAAAAAAAACTTGTAAGGAAATGAGCTAGTTATGAGAAATTTCATAAATATATCGGATATTTCTAAGAAGGAATTAAGATTTATTATTGACAATGCAAAATTAAGAAAAAAAAATAGAGCTAATCTAAAAAAAAATTCTATAGATGCAGATGCACCACTAGATGGCAAAATTCTAATTATGTTATTTGAAAAGCCATCAACAAGAACTAGGATTTCTTTTGATCTTGCGGTCAAACAATTAGGGGGGGAGTCATTAATATTAAATCCTGATGAAATTCACTATGGAATCGGTAATGAAAGTTTACATGATACAGCAAAAATATTATCTCAATATGCAGATATTGTAATGTTAAGAACCGATGCTCACAAAAAAGTTGAAGATTTTTCAAGATATTTAAACATTCCAATTATTAATGGATTAACCGATTTAAGTCATCCGTGCCAAATCATGTCGGATATAATGACTTTTGAAGAATTAAGAGGACCGATACAAAACAAAAAAATTGCTTGGCTTGGAGATGGCAACAACGTTGTTTATTCATTAATCGAAGCTGCAGTTCAATTCGATTTTGAATTACATATTGCCTGTCCTAAAGGATTTGAACCAAGCAAAAATATTTTGCAATGGGCTAAAAAAAATAAAGGAGATATTTCTGTTAGCAAAGACCCCATAGATGCGGTAAGTTCTGCAGATTGTGTTATTACTGATAAATGGATTTCAATGGGTGACAAAATTAATAAAAAGAAAAAGAAAAAAACGCTCAGACTTTATCAGGTAAATAATAAAATTATGAAAAAAGCAAATAAGGATTCAATTTTTATGCACTGTCTTCCAGCTAGAAGAGGAGAAGAAGTAACCAATGAAGTTATTGATGGCAAACAATCAGCTGTTTGGTTAGAAGCTTTAAACAGAATACATATACAAAAAAGTATTATTGAATGGTGTTTGGGTAATTAAGGCAATGGCAATGGAGAATCGCCATGTTCATTTAAGTAAAGAATAACAGAAGATCTATCCTTTTCCTTTAAAATGCCTGCAAATGCCATTTTGTTTCCTTTTATATATTCCTTTGGTTTAATTAAAAAAGTATTCATTGCTTCAAAATCCCAATTCTTATCAAATCCACTCATTGCTTTTGAATATTTATAACCACTAGTGGATCCAGCTTTTCTTCCAATTACCCCCCATAATGCAGGGCCGATCTTATTGCCTCCACCTTTCGACACCGTATGACATGCGGCACATTTTTTAAATACTATCTCTCCATGATCGATGTTCCCTAAAGCTAGAAGTACACTAATATCAGCACTACTCTCAACATTTACAGTATCATTTTTACTGATTTCTTTAGTTTCATTAACTATATTGTAAGCATTGTCTTCCGGAGCTTTTGCGTTGTATATAATGTCGGCTAGTTTATTTATGCCAAAAACAATAACTATCGTTAATATGATAGCTGCAATTATATTATTTATTTCAAAACCTTTCATAATTTTAGTACAACCCTTTCCTAAGATATATCATGACTTGTGTCAAAAAAATGAATTTTTAGACGCATAATTTTGCTGTTTATGAAAAATACCACAATAATTATCCCAACTCGTTTAAAAGCAAAACGTTTTCCAAATAAGCCTTTGGCAAAAATTAACAATATTCCAATGATTCTTCACACTCTCAATAGAGGTTTGGAAAGTGGAGTTGGAAAAGTATATGTAGCTACCCCCGATAATGAAATTCTCGAAATCGTCAAGCAACATGGAGGAAATGCCATTTTAACAGGAGATCATCCAAATGGAACTTCTAGAGTTTTTGAAGCTTATAATAAAATAAAAAATGATAATGTCGATTTGATAATAAATCTTCAAGCAGATTTACCTTGCATAATGCCAAGTTCAATTTCAAAGCTAGAAAAACTGATGAGAGAAAATAATAATTCTATAGGAACACTAGCTTCTTTGTTAACTAATAAAGAAGAGATTAATGATGAAAATGTTGTGAAAGTTGAAGTTGAAACAGATTTAAAAGAAGATAGCTTTTTAAAAGCAAAAGATTTTTTTCGTATAAAGAAGAATTTAAAAAATGAAAAGATTTATCATCATATAGGCATTTATGCCTTTACAAGGGATGCTTTAACGCAGTATGTAAAACTTCCAAGTTCTATATTGGAAGTAAAAAGAAATTTAGAGCAGATGCGAATAATAAATGACATAAATGTAGGCTATTGCGACTCTAATCCATTGAGTGTAGATACTTTAGAAGATTTAAAACGAATAGAAAAGGAAATGAGTTAATGGCACAACAAATTGCTATCCAGGGTGAAGCTGGTTCGTTCAGCCACATGGCAACTTTAAAAATATTTCCAAATTCACCACAGATAAAATTTTGTGCAACTTTCGAGGAAGCGTTTCTATTGGCGACTCAAAAATCAGAAATAAATCTGGTATGTCCGTGCGAGAATACTGTTGCAGGTAGAGTTCCCGAATTTCATTCTCTTTTGAGGAGATACTCTCTCCAGATTTATTCTGAACATTTCGAAAAAATTAGTCATAATTTACTTGCTGTTAAAGGCGCGACACTAAATTCTATAAAAAAAATTCACTCTCATATACATGCGCTGGGGCAGTGCAGAAAAATGATTTTGAATCATAAATTAAGGGAAGTAATCGAGTCCGATACAGCATTTAGTGCTAAATATGTTAGCGCAAAGGGTGAAAAAACTGAAGCAGCAATCGCAAGTAAACTTGCAGCCCAAACATATGGTCTTCAAATATTAAAATCGAACGTTGAAGATGAACCAGGAGCCAATGTAACTCGATTTCTTGTAATGGGAAAAGAATCTAGACACCCTGAATTTATTAAAAAAAAAAACTTCATAACGAGTTGCGTCTTTCAACTTAAGTCTATACCTTCGGCTTTATATAAATGTCTTGGAAGTTTTAGCGGTTACGGAATTAACTTATGCCGACTTGAATCCTTTTCTCTAAAAAATACTTTTAAACAAGTTGCATTTTATATAGAAATCGAAAAACATATTGAAGATCCAATTATGCAAAAAGCTCTTGAAGAATTGGGCTTTCACTGTGAGACTATGACAATTTTAGGGTGTTATCTAGCGAGTTCTTACAGATTAAATAGTTAATTCACAACCAACAAGTATATTGTAGTTCTTGTTTTTATACTGATATAATAAATTGGAGGCTAGTAGCAGGTGGAATTTTTCGAACAATCCGGTCAGGACGGAAACGTAGCAGCCGAAACGAAAACATCCCAGGTTGCTGTCTAGCCTCCTAATAACTGATAAAATGCACAATAACGAAAAAAAAGTACTGGCTCTAAAGTATAGACCAAAAACTTTTTCTGATTTGATCGGTCAAGATATTATGGTCGAAACAATCATGAACTCCATAAAAATGGATAAAGTGCCTAATGCTTACCTCTTTTCGGGCATTAGAGGTGTTGGCAAAACAACAACAGCCAGAATAGTTGCAAAGGCACTAAATTGCAATAAGGGGATAGAAAATTTATGTCAAAATGAGATGTGCGAACATTGCGGCGCTATTTCAAATTCAAACCACATGGATGTTTTAGAAATGGATGCGGCGTCTAAAACAGGCATTGATAATGTAAGAGATTTAATAGAATTTTCTAAGTATAGACCCAGTACAGCAAAGTTTAAAATATTTATTATCGACGAAGTTCATATGCTGTCAAAACAAGCATTCAACGGTTTATTGAAAACGTTAGAGGAGCCTCCTTCATATATAAAATTTATTTTTGCAACAACGGAGATGAGAAAAATACCTATCACCGTACTTTCTCGCTGTCAAAGATTTGACTTAACGAGAGTAAAGTCAGAATTACTTTTAGATTTTATAAAGAAAATATCTCTTTTAGAAAAAGGGCAAATTTCTGAAAATGCATTGAAATTAATTGTAAAAATTTCCGAAGGTTCTGTTAGAGACAGTTTGTCACTTTTAGATCGAGCATTAATTACACAAAAAATTGAACAAAAAGAATTAGATCTAGATTCTGCACAGAAAATATTTGGATATTTTGATAAATCTCATTTAATTGAATTAATGAAATTAATTTTTCAAGGAAAAGAAGAACAAACCCTAATAAAATTCAGAGGTATATCTGATTTAGGTATAGATCCAAAAATATTTTTAAATGATTTTTTAGAAATTATCTACTTTATGAAAAATATTAAAATTATGGGCAAGAGTGAAATAAACTTTTCATTTTCTGATAGTCAGATTAACGAAATTGAACAATTATCTAATCAAGTTGATGTAGAAACATTAATAACATTCTGGCAATTTAGCATAAAATCACTAGAGGAGTTAGAAATTGTTTCAAATCAAAATCTTTCGATGGAAATGTTTTTGATAAGGTTAATTCATTTGAAAAAGATTCCAAAATTAGAAGAATTGCTCAGAAATATAGAAGTACCTCAGGATAAAACAAGTTCAAAAGAAATTGAAACATTGTCTAATATAAAAAATGAAATTAAGGAAGATACAAATAAAGAAACAAAACAGTCCACAGATCAGATTAAAAATATTATCCAAGAAAAAAAAGAAATTATTGATAATGATAAAATATCTAAATTTTTAAACGAAAATAAGAATTTTCCTGAACCCGTGTTAAGTTTTGATGGATTAATTAATTTATGCTTAAAGTACAAAGAAATGAAGTTAAAATATGACTTAGAAAGAAATATAAGTTTAGTAAAATTTTCAAATGGATATATTGAATTTTTATTCAATGAAAATATTGATAAAAACTTTATAAGAAATTTATCCAAAAAACTGCTTGATTGGACTGGGAAAAGATGGATTATAACTTTATCAAAAGGGAAAGGTCTGCCGACATATCAAAATATTAAATTAGAAAAAAAACAAACTCAACTGAAGGAATCAATTAAAACCAATGCTTATAAAATAATGCTAGAGTCGTTTTCCGATGCTAAATTAATTGCTGTAGAGAAAAACGAAAAAAAAAAATGACAGATTTTTCGAAAGTACTAGAGCAAGCAAAAAATATGCAAAATAAGATGAAGGAAACTCAAGAATCTATAAAAAAAATTGAAATAGAAGGTATTGCTGGAGGAGGATCCATTAAAATTTGTTTAAATGGAGATGGTGAATTAATTAAATTGCATATAGCACCAGAAATGATGAAAGAGAGTAAAGAAATATTAGAGGATTTAATTATAGCAGCGCATGCTGATGCAAAGCAAAAAGTAAAAATAAAAACATCTGAAGAATTATCAAAAATTACTGGCGGCATTCCTTTGCCTCCAGGTTTTAAGTGGCCTTTTTAAATTTTTATGCAAAAAAATATTTCTGAAATTGAAGAACTGGTTAAATTGATTTCAAAATTTCCAGGTCTTGGGCCAAAATCGAGCAGAAGAATTGTATTAAAACTTATAAACAATAGAGAGGAACTAATAAAACCTTTGACAAATACATTGGCTCAAGTTTACAAAAATATCGTTAGATGCAACATCTGTGGGAATATTAAATCTTCAAATTCTAACTGTACTTTGCAAGCATGTTCATATTCAGACAAAAGTTACAAGCAGATTTGTGTGGTAGAAAATATTGCTGACATGTGGGTAATTGAAAGTTCGGGAATTTATAAAGGATATTATCATATCCTAGGTGGAACATTGTCACCTTCTGATAACAAAAAAACTGATAATTTATTTATTCCTTCTTTGGTTGAAAGAGTAAAGAAGAATGCTATAAATGAGGTTATTTTAGCTACTAGTGCTACAATAGAAGGCCAAACCACCGCACACTATATTCAGGATAGTTTAAGAGATACAAAAGTAAAGATATCAAAACTTGCTCAAGGATTGCCAGTGGGTGGAGAAATAGAATTTTTGGACGATGGAACTTTATTTTCAGCTTTTAAAAATAGAGGCCCTGTTACTAGTCAATAGATTTTTTTTCAATTCGCTTACCGTGTAAGATTGGCTCGGTGTATCCGGAAGGTTGTTCACGACCCTTAAATATTAAATCACAAGCGGCTTTAAATGCAATTGATTCATCAAAATTGGAGGACATAGCTTTATAGGTAGATCGTCCATGTCTCTTGTAGGCAGGATCACTAATATTTTGTTTGTCAACGATTTCTGCCATTTTGCGCATTACTTGCATTATTTGTTCAGCATTACAGATACCATGATGCAACCAATTGGCAATATGCTGTGAAGATATTCTCAAAGTGGCCCTATCTTCCATTAGTCCGATATTATTTATATCGGGTATCTTAGAACAACCCTCACCATGATTGATCCATCTTACAACATAACCTAATATTCCTTGTGCATTATTTTCCAATTCTTTTGTAATATCTTTCATTTGCCAGTTTGGACGGTCAGCAACTGGAATTTTTAAAATATTGGATAGTTTTGCAGGAGGCCTCGATAAGATTTTCTTTTGCTGTTCAAAAACATCAATCTTATGATAATGAATTGCATGTAAAGTTGCTGCTGTTGGAGAAGGAACCCAAGCGCAATTTGCCCCAGCTTTTGGATGATTTATTTTTTGTGACATCATATCTTCCATTTTATCTGGCATTGCCCACATACCTTTGCCAATCTGTGCTATCTTTGAAAAACCGCAGGCAAGCCCTATATCAACATTCCAATCTTCATATGTTGACATCCAAGTTGATTTTTTCATTTCCACTTTAGGAATCATGGGTCCTGCCTCCATAGAAGTATGTATTTCATCACCGGTACGGTCTAAAAATCCCGTGTTTATGAACACGACTCTATTTTTTGCAGCTCTAATGCATTCTTTGAGATTAAGAGTTGTACGTCGTTCTTCATCCATAATACCTATTTTGATAGTATGACGGTTTAAAGATAGTATATCTTCAACTTTTTCAAAAAGCGTATTACTAAAATCAACTTCATCCGGCCCATGCATTTTTGGCTTTACTATGTAAATAGAACCAGTTCTAGAATTTATTTTGTTCTTAAAATCATGCATTGCGCCAAGAGTAGTTATAAAAGCGTCCATTATTCCTTCAGGAATTTCAGATTTATCTTCTAAGAGTATGGAAGGATTTGTCATTGAGTGACCAACATTTCGATTAAGCAATAAGGCACGTCCACGCAAGCTTAGTTTAGAAAAGCCAGGATCCCCTTTTTGTTCTGCGTTGATATAGATGCGATCAGAGTTTAATTTTCTTATAAATTTTTTTCCATTTTTTTTTATTTCAGCTTGCAGATCTCCCTTCATAAGTCCTAACCAATTTCTATAGCCTGCTATTTTATCTACGGCATCTACGGCAGCTACCGAATCTTCGTGATCTATAATTGTAGTTATGGCAGATTCTAAAATTATATCTTGAATTCCAGCCTTATCTTGACGTCCGTTTGAACCGTTCGGATCAAATATTATATCTATATGAAGATTATTATTTTTTAATAAAAGTGACGATAGATTGGGAAGCTTTCCGGAATATCCTGCAAATTGTCTAGAGTTCTTAAGTTTTAAATTTAATTTGCCATTATAAATTTTTGGAATTTCTAAAATGTCTTTCCAACTATTTTGTTCGAGTGGAACATTTTCGTCTAAGAAGTTACGAGCGTACTCGATTACTTTTTTTCCTCTCACTGGATTATATGCATCTACACGATTTGTTTCTTCTATTTTCAGAATTGCGTCTGTTCCATAAAGCGCATTATAAAGACTGCCCCATCGTGCATTAGCTGCATTTAATGCATAACGTGCATTCATGACTGGAACAACAAGCTGTGGACCCGCAATTACTGAGATTTCATCATCAACATTTTTGGTTTCGATAGAAAAATTGCTACCTACCTTAACAAGATAGCCAATCTCTTTTAGAAAAGCTGTATAGGAATTAAAATCTATTTTTCGGCCTTTTTGGGCAAGATGCCATTCATCAATCTGTTTTTGCATTTTTTCCCTGATGGAGAGAAGCTCTCTATTTCTTGGGGCTAATTCGTGGACAGTTTTATCGAAACCTTTCCAGAACTTTTCAATATTAATATTTATACCTGGAAGCAGATCTTTATTTACGAATTCCAGTAGTTTTGCAGAAACAAGTAATTTACCTTGAGAAATATAATCCATATTTATTTATTAAAATTTTTTTAATTTCATTGATAAAGTAGGTCTTTGATTGCTTAGTGTTTTATTACATCTAGACAAATTTTTGCCATCTATCTTTATATTATGAGTCATTAGTTGTATGAATTGTTCTGTAGACTTAAATATAATAATTAATTAATTACATTTGTAAATGAAAAATTATTTAGAATTTGAAAGTGATATTAGAAGTTTAGAAGAACAACTCGATAAATTGAAAAACCCATTTAATAATGAGGGTTTAACGGAAGTTGATACAGGGAAAATTAATCAAATTCAAATTGAATTAGATAATAAACTTAAAGAAGTTTATTCAAATCTTAATCGTTGGCAAAAAACCTTGCTTGCGAGACATGAGGAAAGACCTAGGGCAAAATTTTTTATAAATAATTTATTTTCAAATTTTATAAATTTATCTGGGGATAGACAATTTGCTGATGACAAATCAGTATTAGTAGGTTTTGGAGTATTTGAAGGTCAATCTGTTTTAATTATAGGACAAGAAAAAGGAGATGACTTGGATAGTAGAATTGAAAGAAATTTCGGAATGATGCGTCCAGAAGGTTATCGAAAATGTATTAGATTAATGCAGCTTGCAGATAAATTTAACATTCCAATAATATCATTTATTGATACACCCGGAGCTTATCCTGGAATTGGAGCTGAGGAAAGAGGTCAGGCAGAAGCAATAGCAAGATCTATAGAATGTTCTATGTCTTTAAAGGTTCCAAATATTTCAATAATTATTGGAGAAGGAGGGTCGGGAGGCGCAATTGCGCTAGCTTCATCCAATAAAATAATAATGTTTGAAAATGCAATTTATTCTGTAATTTCACCCGAAGGATGCGCATCTATATTGTGGAGAGATCCAAAAAAAACATTAGAAGCAGCCGATGCCATGAAGCTTTCAGCACAGGATTTGCTAGACCTAGAAATTATAGATGAAATTATCAAGGAACCGCTTGGAGGAGCTCACAGAGACAAGAATGCACTAGTCAATGAAATCAAAAAATCTATCAGAAAAAATTTGAAAGAATTATCTGAGTTAAACAGGCAGGATATTTTAAATCATCGAAAACAAAAATTTCTTTCTATTGGAAGAAAAAAGGGCTTTGTAAAGGATATTGATAACAGAGATAGAATGACCATGGAAGATAGTATTTTTTTAAATTTAAAACAAACAATTAATAAAAGAGGAATAGTTATAACAATTACAGTAGCACTGGTTACTTTAATTACAATAATACTGCTGTACTTACAGTGATCCGCAACAATGTTTAAATTTTTTATCTGTAACGGGACATCTTTCATTCCTAGATATTTTTTGATCTTTTTTGGCCAATAATAAACAGTCTGGATTATTTGCTATGTTTGTTTTATTAACAATTGAATTTTTACTTTTTTCGTGCTGAGTTTCAGCTTGTTTTTCAACAATAACAAGATTGTTTAAAATTGAAATAGTATCAGTTTTAATTTTCTCAAGTAATTTTTCAAATAAATTAAAGGCCTCTTTTTTATATTCAATAAGAGGATCTCTCTGTCCATATCCTCTTAATCCAATTACTTGTCTTAGTTGTTCTAAATATTGAAGATGAGATTTCCAATTCATATCCAAAGTTTGAATAAATATTCTTCTTTCCAATTCGTTATTTTGTTCATCATTTATAAATTCTACTCTTTTTAGTCTCTGTTGAATAAATTTTTCCATAATATGTTTTTTAAAATTTTCATCATTCATGTTTATCAAATTATTTATTTCTTTTTCACCAATACTTCTTCCTAACAAAAATTTAATATTAATATTTACACTTTTATTTTTTGGATCTTTATTAATAATTTTTTTGTCTTCAATAATTTGATCAATTAATTTATTTAAAAAATCTGTGGTTAGATTGCTTATGGAAGAACTTGATAAGATCTCTTTTCTTTGAGAAAAAATTACCTTTCTTTGGTCATTCATAACATCGTCGAATTTCAAAAGAGTCTTTCTTATATCATAATTTCTTCCCTCAACTTTTTGTTGAGCTCTTTCCAGGGCTTTATTAATCCAAGGATGGTCAATAGATTCATTCTCCTTTAATCCAAATTTTTTAAGCATGGCATCTATGGATTCTGAACCAAATATTCTCATTAAATCATCTTGAAGGCTTATATAAAAAATTGAGTTTCCCTGATCTCCTTGTCGTCCCGCTCTGCCTCTTAATTGGTTATCTATTCTTCGTGACTCATGACGTTCTGATCCTATTACAAAAAGTCCGCCAAGTTCTTTAACTTTATTTTTTTCCTCAAGGGTAGAATTGTCATTTTTATCAATTTGTTTTCCCCCCAGTTTTATATCTTGTCCTCTACCAGCCATGGAAGTTGCAATAGTTACAGTGTTCAGTTTTCCTGCTTCGGCAATAATTTGCGCTTCTTTTTCATGGTGTTTTGCGTTTAACACAGAATGTTTAATGTTTTTTTTCTTAAGAATTGATGAATAAATTTCTGATCTTTCAACACTAGTTGTTCCAACTAAAATTGGTTGTCCTTTATTATGGCATTCGAGGATTTTATTTACTATTGCAATATTTTTTTCTTGTTCTGTTCTGAAAATTTGATCATTCCAATCTTTCCTTATCATTGGTTTATGTGTGGGAATTGAAACAATTGGCAAATTATATATGTCAAAAAATTCTTCAGCCTCTGTAGCCGCTGTACCTGTCATTCCACTAAGCTTGTGATACATTCTGAAATAATTTTGATAAGTTATTGAAGCTAAAGTTTCATTTTCAGATAATATTTCTACATCCTCCTTTGCCTCCAGAGCTTGATGGAGTCCGTCAGAGAATCTTCGACCTTCCAAAATCCTACCCGTATGTTCGTCTATTATTTTAATGCTGCTGTCTACCACCATGTAATCTTTGTCTTTGGTAAATAAATGATTGGCTCTTAGAGCTTGATTGACGTGATGAACCAAACTCATATTTTCGGGATCGTAAAAATTATTATTTTTTAAAATTCCAGCATTAGAAAATATTTTTTCAACATTGTCTGTTCCTTTATCAGTTAACATGACATTTTTGTCTTTTTCATCGATTTCAAAATCTGTTTTGTTTAATTGTTTTATCAATTTATCGATAGCTAAATATCTACTTGTTTTATCTTCTGTGGCACCAGAAATAATAAGGGGTGTTCTTGCTTCATCGATAAGCACGGAATCTACTTCATCAACTATACAAAAATTATGACCTCTTTGAACAGTATCCGAAACAGAAAGTTTCATGTTATCTCTTAGATAATCAAAACCGAATTCACTGTTAGTTCCATAGGTAACATCATGGTCGTAGTTTTTCTTTCTATTATAATCATCCAAACTATTTGTTATACATCCTACCTGTAATCCTAAAAAATTGTAAATTTTGCCCATCCATTCAGAATCTCTTTGAGCTAAATAATCATTTACAGTTACAATATGAACTCCTTTTTCTTCTAAAGAATTTAAATAGACAGGTAGTGTAGAAACTAAAGTTTTTCCTTCTCCAGTTTTCATTTCGGCGATTTTATTTTCATGCAAAACAATTCCGCCCATTAATTGAACATCAAAATGTCTTTCATTTAGCATTCTAAAGGCAGCTTCCCTAACCAAGGCAAAAGTCTCTGGCAATAGGTTTTCTAGACTTTCTCCTTTTTTAATTCTTTGTTTAAATTCTATAGTTTTATTTGGAAATTGATCATCTCTAAGACGTTTAACCAGATTTTCATTATGATTAATCTGTATCACTAAAGATTTAAGCCTATCTAATTCTTTGTCATTATCTGATTTGAAAATTTTTCTGATAAATCTCTGAATATTTAACATTTTTATATTATTTTTTTGATTTGATGAATTTTCATAAAGCTAGTATTTATATAATCATTTATTATCAAAATTAAACAAAATGACCATTAATATAAAAAATTTGTTAAATCCGAATATTAAAATATCTAAAATGGGAGAATTTCAAGAGCTAAAGCAAATAGAGGGACTTTCCATATCTGCCGTTTCAGCAGATTTGTACGGAGACGGTAGAGATGATTTATCTTTGTTTTATTTCAAAGATGGGACAAAATATGCTGCACTTTATACAAAATCTAAAATTATTTCGGAAAGCATTCACTGGAATTTAAAAGTAAAAAATAAATTTATAAAAGCCTTGTTAGTTAATACTCGCAACGCCAATACGTTTACTGGGAAACAAGGTTTCCATGGTTTAAAAGAATTGTCTAAATCATTATCAAAACATTTAACATTAAAATTGGCACAAACACCAGAAGGAGTAAGAAATATAATTGACTCAAATGAAATAATTTTTGCTTCCACGGGTGTTATTGGTGATACTTTTCCAACAGAAAAAATAAAAGAACGAATTCCATATTTGGTTCAAAATTTAAAAGATAATCAAAATAAATATGTTTGGTTTAAAGTTGCATCATCAATTCTTACAACAGACACGCGTCCCAAGTTAGCTTTTGAAGAATGTGAAATTGGAAGTAAAAAAATAAGAATTTCAGCCATAGCTAAAGGAAGTGGTATGATTTTTCCTAACATGGCCACCATGTTAGCGTTTATATTTACGGATGCAAATATTCCATCGGCTATTTTAAAAGGATTATTGTTGAAAAATGTTAACACTACATTTAATGCAATTTCTTGTGATGGCGACACATCTACAAATGACCAAATTATGCTTTTTGCTACTGGGAAAGTAAAGAATTTAAAAATATATAACGTCCTAGATCCAAAATTAAAAGGATTTGAAAAAGCTTTGCATAGCGTGATGTTAAATTTATCAAAACAAATTGTTGCAGATGGCGAAGGTGCAAAAAAATTTATAACAATCAATGTAACCAAGGCAAAAACATTACAGGGAGCAAAAAATATTGGATTTTCTGTCGCTAACTCTCCCTTAGTTAAAACTGCTATCGGAGGAGGCGATCCAAACTATGGTCGAATTTTAGCGGCAATAGGAAAGACAGGAGAAAATATATTTGTCAATAATCTAACAATTAAATTTGGAAAATTTACCGTTGTAGAAAATGGTCAACAAATTGACAATTACAACGAAGAGGCTATCAAGGAGTATATGAAATGGGATTCCATAGAAATCAATATTGAATTAAATATGGGTAAAAATAATTTTACCGTTTATACATGCGATTTTACTAAGGATTATATCGATATCAATACTGATTATAGAAACTAAAGCTTGAATTATTAATAAATAATTATTAATTAAATAAATATGATCAAATACAATTTAACATGTAAATGCAATTGCACCTTCGACAGCTGGTTTGCAAGTTCAGAAGAATTTGGAAGACTTATGAAAAAAAAATTAATCACATGTATTGAATGTAATTCAAATAATGTGAATAAGTCTATAATGTCACCAAATATATCTAGTTCAAAAAAAACTGATAATATGGATTATAAATTTCAAAAAAAAATAAAGAAAAAAATTATTGAATATCAGAAATTTATTAAAGAAAATTGTAAATATGTTGGTGATAATTTTGTTCAAGAAGCTAGAAGCATTCATTACGATAAAAAAAAAACAAAAGGTATTTATGGTAGAGTGACCTCCGAAGAAATTGATGAATTAAATGAAGAAGGTATCGAAACTACCACCATTCCATGGTTCGATAAAACTGAAAACTAAATTATTTTTTAATAAAAGAAGATATATAGTTTACCGAGTTGTCTTTACTAGTTTTCCATTGATCTAGTAGCGGGTTATATACTATCCCATGAATTCCGTTTGTTTTTAGATTGTGTTTCATTGATATTTTAATTAATTCTTCAGGTTTCATAAATAAATTCCAATCATGAGTTCCAATTGGCAACCATTTCAAAATAAACTCTGCACCAACAATTGAAAATAGATAAGACTTCAAAGTTCTATTGATTGTTGCAACGAACATAAGGCCATTTTTTTTTAATAACTTTGCACAAGATTTTATAAAATAGTTTACATCAGAAACATGCTCAATAACTTCTAAACATAAAATTATGTCAAATTTATTTTTAATTTTTAATTTTTCAGGTGAAGTAGTTACATAATTTATCTTCAATTTATTTTTCTTGGCATGAATTTTAGCAATATTAATATTTTTTCTTGTGGCATCAATTCCGGTTACTTTTGCACCAAGTTTGCACATTGGTTCTGACAGCAAACCACCTCCACAACCTATATCTAACAAAGTAAGGCTATCGAGAGGTTTTTTCGAATTAACAATATTAAAATGTTCAATAATGTTTTGTTTTATGTATTTAATCCTAATCGGATTAAACTTATGCAAAGCCTTATATGGTCCATGGGCGTTCCACCATTCGTCGGATAGTCTTGAAAATTTTTCGATTTCTTTGTAATTAATTGTATTCAAAATAGATTATCTTGTGAAATTTAATTTTTAAGAGTATTTTTACCAAAATTTTTTATAAGTATAAATAAATAGTATTAAATAATTATGCCTTTATTAGTTTTAAAATTTGGTGGCACTTCTGTAGGTAGTTGCGAGAAAATTACAAAAGTAGCGAAACTGATCAAAAAGTATCATGATAAAAAAAACAAAATTATCGTTGTATCCTCGGCCATGACAGGAGTTACAAACGATTTAGTTAGAAAATCAAAAAATATTAGTAAAAGATTTGAAAAATCAGAATATGATGTTTTGGTTTCAGCCGGGGAACAAATTGCCTGTTCTTTATTAGCAGGATCTCTTATAAAGTTAGGACTAAAGTCAAGATCTTGGCTAGGTTGGCAATTGCCTATACTAACTGATGGTAAGCATGCCTCGTCACGAATAAAGAAAATTAATACAAAGGATGTTCAATACTTTATTAATAAAGGTGGCATACCTGTAATAACTGGATTTCAAGGAATCTCGATTGCAAAACGTGTAACAACTCTTGGAAGAGGTGGGTCAGACTCTTCAGCAATAGCTATTGCTAAATTTTTTAATGCCGACAGTTGTATAATTTATACAGATGTTGAGGGGGTTTATACAATAGATCCAAAAGTTAATTCGAAAGCAAAAAAAATTGATAAAATTTCATATGAAGAAATGCTGGAAATGGCTTCTCTTGGTGCTACAGTTATGCAACCGTCGTCCGTTCAGGATGCGATGTTAAATAATATAAAAATAGATATTAGATCTACTTTTTCTAATAATCCTGGAACAAAAATTACAGACGAAATAAGCGTTACAAATAAAAAAGCAATAACTGGAATCTCATATGCAAAAAATGAAGCTAAAATTACCGTAGTAGGCCTACGAGATCAGCCGGGGATAGCCTCTGAAGTGTTCAAACCTTTGAAAGATATAAATTTGGATATGATAGTACAAACATCTTCTGCTGATGGGGGAGAAACTGATATTACTTTTACAATAAAAAAAGAAGATATTAAAAGAGTTGTAAATCTATTAAAAAAGAATAAAAAAATTTCCTATAAAAAAATTATTCATGATGACAAGGTTTCGAAAATATCTGTAGTTGGTGCCGGAATGATTACTCAGCCGGGAGTAGCGCAAAAATTTTTTAAGGCATTAGCAAAAGAAAAAATTAACATAATGGTCATTTCTACCTCAGAAATAAAAATTTCTGTTATTATTGATCAAAAACATATTAATAGGGCAGTTAAAGTTTTACATAAAGAATTTGATCTAGAATAAACATAAATAATAATGAGTTTAAGACCATTTAGAGATATTAAGAGAAAAAAAACAAAAGTTATTTCTGTAGGTAAAGTAAAAATAGGAGGTTATTTTCCTATTGCCGTTCAATCAATGACCAATACTTTAACAACCGATGTTAAGGCCACAATAAATCAAATTAACGAACTACATGATGCTGGCGCAGACTTTGTTAGAGTATCTTGTCCAGATAAAGAATCTTCTTTATCTTTAAAGGAAATAATTAAAAATGTTAAAGTGCCTATAGTTGCCGATGTTCACTTTCATTATAAGAGAGCAATCGAAGCAGCAGAGTCCGGCGCTCATTGTTTAAGAATTAATCCAGGAAATATCGGTTCCAAAGAAAGAGTTTATGAAATATTAAAGTCCGCGAAAGATAATAATTGTTCTGTAAGAATTGGTGTTAATGCCGGATCATTAGAAAAAACAATTTTAGAAAAATATAAAGAACCATGCCCAGAGGCAATGGTAGAGAGCGCCTTGGAAAAAATAAAAATTTTTGAAGATAAAAATTTCTTTAATTTTAAAATCAGTGTTAAATCGTCTGATGTTTTTTTATCGGTAAAAGCATATAGATCTTTGTCGGAACAATGCGATTATCCTTTACATTTAGGAATAACAGAAGCTGGAAGTTTGATTCCCGGAAGCGTTAAATCTTCAATTGGACTCGGCAAGCTTCTTATGGAAGGTATTGGAGATACAATTCGCGTTTCTTTATCAGCCAATCCGGTAGAGGAAATAAAAGTAGGTTTTGAAATATTAAAGTCATTAAATTTAAGGCATAGGGGCGTAAATATCATCTCTTGCCCATCTTGTGCTAGGCAAGCCTTTCCTGTAATTGAAACAGTAAAAAATTTGGAAAAAAAACTTGAACATATAAAAACTCCAATGACCTTGTCTATTATTGGATGTGTAGTGAATGGACCAGGTGAAGCAGCCCAAACACAAATTGGATTAACGGGTGGAGGAAAAGGCAATAATATGGTTTATATTTCGGGAGTGCCCCATCATAAGGTTGCAAGCAAAAATATAATTTCACATATAGTTAAATTAGCTGAAGAGAAATCTATAGAATTAAAAAGAAAATAAATTTTATAATGATTCCAATAAAAAAAGTTGAACAACTGGTTGATAAACATCGGGCTTTGGAAGAAGAATTATCATCAGCGGATATTGATAAAAAAAATTTTGCAATAAAATCAAAAGAATACTCCAGTCTTGGAGAAATAATTAAATGTGCACGAGAATACCTAAATTTTGAAAATCAGAAAAAAGAGTTAGATAAAATGATCAATGAACAAAATACAGATAAGGAAATGAGAGAGTTAGCCCAAAAAGAATTAAAACAACTAATTGAAACTAAACAAAGAAATGAAAAAATTTTAAAATTATATTTGTTACCGAAAGATGAAGCTGATAAAAAAAATGCTATTCTTGAAATTAGAGCTGGAACCGGCGGGTTAGAAGCGAGTTTATTCGCTGCAGATTTATACAAAATGTATGAAAAAATATGTCACAAAAAAAAATGGAATATGGAGGTTATAAGCATATCAAAAAGTGATGCCGGAGGTTTAAAGGAGGTAATCGTGTCAATCACTGGTAAAAATATTTATTCTACTCTGAAATATGAATCTGGCGTTCATAGAGTACAAAGAGTTCCAGAAACCGAAACCCAAGGAAGAGTACATACATCTGCTGCTACAGTAGCAGTTTTACCAGAAGCAGAAGACATCGATGTTAAGGTTGAAGAAAAAGATCTACGAATTGATGTTTTCAGATCCAGTGGTCCAGGAGGACAATCAGTAAATACCACAGACAGCGCTGTTAGAATTACTCATTTACCCACAGGGATTGTTGTTAGCCAACAAGATGAAAAATCTCAACACAAAAATAGAGCTAAAGCTATGAAAATTTTAAGAGCAAGAATATATGAAGCTGAAAGAGAAAAAAAAAATGTAGAAAGAGCACAAGATAGAAAAAGCAAAATTGGTACAGGCGATAGATCAGAAAGAATTAGAACATATAATTTTCCCCAAGGAAGAGTCACAGATCATAGAATAAATTTTACCCTCCATAAACTAGAAGAGTTTCTAAGCGGGGAAGTATTTGATCAAATGACAGAAAGCCTCAGCATTCAAGATCAAGAAATCAGATTAGCATCTTTAAGTAGAAATGATGATTAATGGTTTAATTAAATATGGCTCTAAAATTTTAAAAGAACAAAACATTGATTCTCATCAAATTGATGCAGAATTGTTGCTATCAAAGGCAATTAGAAAAGATAGAGTTTTTCTTTTAACAAATGATGAAGGTAAAGTTTTACCAGAAGAAACTCACGATTATTTAAATTTTATTTTGAGAAGAAAACAGCATGAACCTTTGTCGTATATAATAAAAAGAAAGGAATTTTGGAGTTTAGGTTTTAATGTGAACCAAAATGTATTAATACCTAGACCTGAAACCGAAATTATCGTTGAGCAGGTAGTAAAAAGATTTATAGGCAAGAGCAGTTTAAATATCTTAGATATTGGGACCGGTTCTGGCTGTATACTACTGTCTATATTAAAAGAATTGAAAAACTCATACGGGATTGGAATAGATAACTCATTCAAAGCTCTCAAAATAGCGAAAAAAAATTCAAAAAAACTTAATTTATTACGAAGAACTAAATTTGTACATTGTGATGTTGACAATTTTAACTTTGGTAATTATGATATCATTGTTTCTAATCCGCCTTATATTTGTTCTCATAGGATAAATTTTTTAAGCGAAGATATAAAGGGTTTTGAACCGAAAACGGCATTGGATGGTGGAAGGAGCGGACTGGAAATAATAAGTAAAGTTATAATAAAAGCAAAAAAATTATTAAAAAATAAAGGATACTTATTTATAGAAATTGGAAATGGACAATTTAACATGGTAACAAGTATTTTGATTAACAATGGCTTTAGGGTAGTGAAGAAATTTCTTGATTATAGCAAAACCATTCGTTGCATAATGAGCACAAAAAAAGTTTAATTTAAAACACCGTATTATTTGTTTTGACAAAATAATTTTAACTAAGTTATGATTAATTATTAAATCCATATGATTTGATGAGATACAATAGACCAAGACGAAATAGATTTAGAAATAACGATAAAGGCTTCAGAAGAAATGAAGTACAAGATTTAAGAACCGGTGGCGCTAATTCTGTTTCAAACAATTTTCAAAGAAGACATTTTAATAGAAATGGTCTTAAAGCTGAAAAATTATTAGAGAAATACAACAATCTTGCAAAAGAAGCATTATCAAGTGGAGATAAAATTTTATCTGAAAGTTATTATCAACACGCAGATCATTTTTTAAGAGTAGTTGAAAATCAGAATTCAACCCAAAATAATTCAAAATCACTTTTGAAAAATTCCTCAATAGAAGAAAATTCTGTTGATAAAGTTATTTTAAAAACTGAAGATAAAAAAAATCCTTTTTCTCAACAACCGTAATATAGCGAAAAGATTTAAAGTTTAATTTTTTTTGATACCGTTTCTGCCAACAAAACGTCCGTTTTAATTCTTTGAATTTCAAATCTTCTTCTGTCTTTACCTTCTAAAATTTTTCCAGATGGTAAATTCAACTTTTGAGAGTTAACTTTTTTTCCATTTACAATAACTTCGTAGTGCAAATGTGGTCCGGTAGATAATCCTGTAGATCCGACATATCCAATAATTTCTCCTTGCCTAACTTTTGTTTTAGATTTGATTTTATTAGCAAATTTAGAAAGATGGGCATAAACAGTTGAGTAAGTAGAATTATGTTTTATTTTAATACAATATCCTCCACCACCACACCATTGAGCCTTAATTACCGTTCCAGTTCCGGAAGCCATAACTGGAGTTCCCAATGGTGCAGCAAAATCAGTACCAAGATGTTTTTTGTTATAGCCAAGTATAGGATGTTTTCTCATTCCAAATGTTGATGATAGTCTAGCTCCATTAATTGGAGTTTTCATTAAAGCTTTTTCTGCACTTTTTCCATTAACATCAAAATATCCAGAAAATTTATCAGTTTCATATCGGTACAATGCTAATTCTCTATTTCTAACAGACATATAAGTGTAAATAATATTACCATTTGAATGCCACTCGCCATCTTCGTCTACAAAAGTCTCATAGAGAATTTGAAATACATCATTTTTTCTAATGTCTCTTTGAAAATCAATTTCAAAACCATATACTCTCGCAAATTCTAAAATTATATTGGGGTCTACATTATTTTCTATTGCTGAAGCGTATAAACTCTTTTTAATAATGCCTTCAGAAAATGCTATTTTTCTAAATAACTGAGTGATTTTTTTTTTTGCAATAAATTTGTCGTTTATATCTCGCTCTAAACTAATATTTATTGATTTAGAAATAGGTAAGTTTAATTTTATCAAATTTAGAGTGCCCGATATATTTTTCTTGATTATTAAATCTAAAATTATATCCTTTTTTAATTTATTGGGCTTAATAAATTTCTTGAGTTCACTGCTTGCTGTAAAAATATCTTCTTGATCAATATTATAATTTTTAAAAATATTAGATAAATTTTCACCTTTTTTTATTTTATGAGCGATGTTCAAGTAAGGAGAACTAACTTTTTGAAAGATAAATTTATTTAATTCTAAAAAATAATCATTTTTTAAAATCCCAGCAATAATCTCATCTCTTTTTTTGCTTGATGTTTCGTTATATTCAATAACAAAAAAAATAAATGATATTAAAATTAAAAAAATGGCGGTGTATAATGATCTTATTAATTTGGAATATATCTTAGGTTGAAAAGAATAAATCATCAGATTAATTGTAAACTTGTAATTTTGTTTTTATTCCGAATATTGTCAATAAAATAAGGGTTTTCTAAGCTAAATTGTATATTTCTTAGTGCTTGATTTATTATTTTATTATAATATAAGCAACGCTCCCGGATCTGCATAAATTAGATTAAATGTGGGAAAATTAAAACAGGGATGGTTATTGTATTTCTGTTTTTAGCTCTTTGATTTTGTATATATCTAAGAAGAGAAGTGTGGACGGTTAAGGTTACCAAATTTTGTCGTACACACTTCAAGAAGTATGAATAAATTAACATTTATTTATATGAAGCTAGTGTGCGCCGTTATTAAACTTGAGAGTTTGATCATGGCTCAGAACGTACGCTGGCGGCACGCCTAACACATGCAAGTCGAACGAAGTAGCAATACTTAGTGGCAAACG